>Ga0123352_10009942_pt1 | contig 14918 bp, 8 predicted proteins | sample TergutLab28metaG_FD_89700 | JGI IMG/M metagenome (GOLD analysis project Ga0123352, IMG submission 89700) | Labiotermes labralis P1 segment gut microbial communities from Petit-Saut dam, French Guiana - Lab288 P1 | ecosystem: Host-associated > Arthropoda: Insects > Digestive system > Gut ... | reverse complement strand
TCGGGTGTCACAGCACCCATCATCAGGAGTACTAAAAACTGTAACCGCAGCCTCCGGTACAGGTCATAATACTGGTATAGCTACTTGCCTCCAACGTGACCTGATCGGGCCACGTTGGAGGCAAGTAGCTGTACCAGTACTACGACCTGTACGGTAGGTTACGGTTACAGTTTTCAGTACTCCTGATGATGGGTGCTGTGACACCCGAAACATGTAGAGTGACTCTGCAGTAAATAAATACCTGCATACTGTTGCACCTGGTTGGATTTTTATTAACACTTCCCTTCTAAATTACTAACTTCTATATTTCGACGTTTTTCAAAAAATACATTACAACTCTACGAGTTGTACAATCCTTCAGAATCCAGCCATCTCAAATATTTGTCATTTAATAAACCTAAAATCTATTCACTCATCATCTTATATAGTTTCTAAGGTCAATTTCATTTGTTAATTGTCCCAGCGCACTCGAAGCTTCCCTCTCGGTCAAAGTTTCCTGCATTCTACGTTCCAAACCCCCCAACGTCTTTAGGATACAACATCTTCAGCTGCGCTCTAGAACTTCAGCTACGGCAATTGTTGTGACACGCACTGCTTCCAAAAATTGTGTTTCTTTCTGAAAGGCATTGTGTAAAATAATGTTATATACACTCCCAGTCTTGCAGTCATTATGATGAATGTAATAGCTCTCTAGAAGATTGAAATAATGTAGATTGTTGAAAGGTGGTTGAAATTATTGATGCTTGGTTCCCGTCAGCATTCGAGGACCTCTTGCATTCACTCCGCGGGCACCTAAGTTTCTGCGGCCCACCTGTTGCGAACTGCTGCTTTACGGCTTAATAATTCAGTGCTATGGACACGTAGACATGGTTGCGATGCTTTACTGCGTGGACAGAAACAAGCAGTTAATATCGATTGTCCAGTAGCGGTGTACAGTACTGAGGTCTGATACATCCCAGTCGGTAAATGTCATATTCGTGGTTCCGTACATCATAATTCTAGGTTGAAGAAATCCAACGAGATGCAACAGTATGCATATATTTATTTACTGCTAAATTACTCTACATGTTTCGGGCGTCCATCGCGCCCAGCATCAGGAGTACATAAAATTGTAGTTGTAGCCTCTGGTACAGATCATACTAGGGAGCAACTTCTTCAAACATGACCAAATAAGCACTGGTTTGGGACCGCCGGTCCCAGACCAGTCCTTATTGGTCACGTTTGAAGAAGCTTGTTCCCCAGTATGACTGTACCAGAGGCTACAACTTCAATTTTATATACTCCTGATTATGAGCGCGATGGAAGCCCAAAACATGTAGAGTAATTTAGCAGTAAATAAATATCTGCATACTGTTGCATCTCGTTGGATTTCTTCAACCTATCCCAGTAGGTGCTTCCCTGTATGTCTGAGAACGGAGCCAGGCCTTTACATGATTTCAGGCTTCGACCTCCAAGTAGATGAGACGTGGACTCTTCTGGGCTGATATGCAACGTGTACTTTTGATTTCTTATCGAAGTTTCGGAACAGTTTATCCACGGCATCTTCAGGGGTTAAGAATCCTTCTTGGTCCTTAAATATGAGACCGTTAGGTTGTCCCAAAACGAATTAAAACTACACGTTGTGTAATAGCCCAAAAGAGCGCATTTCTCGGAACCAGGCCTGGTATCCAAAAAAAGGTGTTTTGTTTTTGGAAGCGAGAAGTTGGACAAAGAGCAGATACCTGGTGATCTTAAATGCAATACACAATTGTCAGATTTCACTGAATTTAGGGGTTTTGTTTTTTTATTTTCAGTGAATTTTATTATGACAGTAATTAGAAAAGAGCGACGTAATTACATTTAAGATTATGACTCTGATAAAGGAGCGTATTTATTACTGTTGACAGTTGTAGAAACGTGCAGCTGGTACAGGGGTAATAGTTAGGAAAAAATGTTAAGTTCAATATGTCATGCATTCTTCAGTTTCAAAACGAAAATTCACAATTTATTTCTAAAAACATGCGCCGTCAGTGAGGAATTAGTATCTCGAATTATTTCAAACTAAATCTTTAAAGATGGGGCGCAACCTTAAGCTGAAGTGCACCCACTTCCATGAAATGTCATACGAACATATTTGCACTCGCATCTGAAGCAGAACAGCAGACAACAGTTACATGCCGATGGTCACTATACGCCGATCCCATTAGCCGCGCGTTCTAAGAGGTGTGCTTGCGGCCGGTCGCTTGTTGGATTGTAATTTCGAATTCCGCCGGTGAAATGGGTGTCTGTATTTGGCGTGATGTGTATCGTCAGGTAGAGGTCCTTGCGTCGGCCTGAACGATCACTCGTCCAGAGGAGTCCTACCGAGTGTGCTGTGTCTGAGTGTGATCGTGAAGCCTAGATAATGAGAAGGCCCTGGCCCACTACGGGCTGTTACGCCATGGGGGATGATTTTGTTTGTTTTTGGCACAACAGCCCCCAGTGGGCAATGGCCTCCTCATTCACGAGGTTTCTAGATCACACACAACGACGCATCACATTCGATAGCACTCCTGTGGACGAGTGATCAGCTCGTCGCAGAGACCCCTACCTGACAACACACATCACTCACAATAGACAGACATCCATGCCCACGGTGGGATTCGAACCCACAATCTCAGCAGGCGAGCGGCCGCAGACCCACTCCTTAGACCGCGCAGCCACTGGGACCGGCGATGGGGGATGATTACTATGTTGAAGTAAAGAATGAGAACATTGTTCATGAGAAAACTCTGTAGAGTGCCATGATATTTGTTGTTTTTTTCACATACATACCATGCAGCATCTGGCTATTATCAGTTTTTTATTCACCAAATGATGCACAAGTGAATTGTTTTAAAAACAATTTTAAAATTTACATTAAAATTAACATTAAAACAGCTCCGACATGTTTCGGTTTAGTCGCACCATCAGCAGGGAGCGCATTATTCGTGCTTGCTAAATGCGCTCCCTGCTGATGGTGCGACTACATTGAAATATATCGGAGTTATTTTAATGTTAATTTTAATGTAAATTTTAAAATTGTTAAGACAATTCACTTGTGCATCTGTTGGTGAATAAAAAAATATTGATAATATTTGTTGTGTTTAAGGTATGATATTTCTGCTGTCTTATTGCTTTGTTGTGTTCATCCAATCATACATAATTGTCAATAATATTCTCATAAGGCGCTATGGTACTGTAATTTCATACTGATATCATTCTTCAGTCGTTTGTGTAAAAATATTAATGCTTCTTTTGATGATATCGCAGATTAAGCCATAACTCTGGCGCAATTCACCCATAAACACCCAATCAAATATCTCGACTTAAAACATAAATATATCTGAAGAAACAGAAATCAAAATGGTTTGTTTCAAATTCCAGTTCGGATTCAGGTTGATGTAGCTGATGGAATTGATAGGTAGTAATGAACACTTGTAATATACCGTTATTTGCAATAAGGAGATGACGGTATAAGTACACATAAAAGTGAAGTGGACACAAACTCTGTCGGTGGTTGTAAAGAACATGATGGATATTTCGGACCATCTTACAATCTACTGCAATTCACGTCCCGTGGTTTACATAAACTTACAGCTCTTGACGTTCAAACAGTCTCTCAGATAATAACAGCACAACTCACTTCATGTGCATGCGATCATTACAGCGAAGACTTGAGTTTGTCAGTAGGGAAAATGTCTTTTGTCATGCGATGGCTTCAGAATCCTGCGTCCTATATCAAAGCCACCAAGACTGCCTTCTGTATAGGCCGTGATTTGTCTTGGGCTGTTAAATATGGACTTTCGAACGCAAAGCCCAGTTTCATTGCCAGGGCGTTCTATGTACAGTTCATTGTGAACATGGCAACACCTGGTCAAGTTTTCTCTGAACACTGTAGAATAAAAAACCAACTAGATGCCACTTGTTATTTTATTGTTCTTATAGGCTCAACATGTTTCGAGCATTACTATGCCCATCATCAGGAGCTCGCGACTCTGTTGTTGATTACCACATTGGTCGTATCGTTCTTGGTTTACTGTATGTTGGAGGTTAGGTGCAGTTAGGCTGGAATAGTGTCCGGGTTGCAGGCTCAAGCACAACAAGTTGTGCTTTAACCTAACTGCACCTTACTTCCAACACACAGCAAACCAAGAACGATACGACCAATGTGGTAATCAACAACATAATCGCGAGCTCCTGATGATGGGCATAGTAATGCTCGAAATATGTTGAACCTATAAGAAGTACAATAAAATAACAAGTGGCATCTAGTTGGTTTTTTATTCTTCAGTAATCACAACGATGCACGGTCTAATAAACATCAGATTTCTCTGAACACTTCCATTTGTCTTTGCTGTTTACAATTCAACCAGCGCTCTGCACTCGTCTGTCACCGTGAACTGATGCGATTGAGCCACTGAAGGCCTCAAGGTCAAAGGACCCTCTGTCTTCTACGTTACACGGAGCCCCGAGTTTCTCCTAATACACATTATTTGCTTTTAATACGTTCATTACCCAGCTCGCAAGTCTTTCATTTTTGCTCTTACATCTGCAACCCATTTTGTTCGAATTTTCTGTAACTGTTTACATAGACAACCTATTTGATTAGTTTACGAATCAATGGAAGAAATATTAATAAGCCACCTTCATAATGAACAAGAAAATACATAAACAAAATAGGCAGTGTACATATAACGTGACTTTTGGCGCGTTCTGGTAGGAATTGTTGCAGTGAAAAAGCAACAATCCGTTCCCTTTTTTTATTGGTGACTTACACAACACCACATCTGACGAAAATCTGTCCACTGGAAGTCGCTCTGATACACTCAGAAGACCGAACTAACACACGGACAGATACTTGAAGCTAGTGGGTGCTTCTCGTGACGTGCGAACGCGCCTAAAATCGAACGCGAGTACAGGAATGGTATAAATGCGCGACAGATAAAAGGTCCCTGATAGGTAAGTACGTCTGTAGTTGCTTACTGTGCAAACTGCGGAAGAGAATTTACTGCTGTACTGAGAAGTGTCGTAAAATACATAATGTAAGTTTAAAGTTGGTGAATAAATAAAGACAGATTAACAGCCTTCAAAAATACAACTTTAAAAAACAACAGGTTAGCCAGTTACATGTTTCGACCCTATAGGGGTCGTCTTCAGGCTGGTACTTGAAACATATTAGGAAGTATACAGATCATGTGCGGAGTGAGATCTCGCTTCTTGCAGGTTTCGTATTAATACTTGTTACTCCTTTCCGCAAATGATGTTTACTTCATAATATGTTCCAATTATCAGCCTGAAGATGACCACTAGAGGATCGAAATGTGTAGCTGCTTCACATATTATTTTTATAAAGTTGTGTTTTTGAAGTTAGTAACTCTGATTTTATGTATGTTGATTTTGGGATTAAGAGATCATAAGAAACGCAGTGCACTGTTTAGGCTTTTGAATATTTGCACATAAGAAACTTATGGAAATGTAATTCTTATATGGAAGTATCCAGTTTGAAGGAAATATTACAATCCTATGACATTTTATATTTGTAGTTCCGTGCATCGTAATTCTAGGTTGAAGAAATCCAACAAGATACAACAGTATGCAGATATTTATTTACCGCTAAATTGCTCTACATATTTCGGGCGTCCATCGCGCCCATCATCAGGAGTACATAACACTGTGGTTGCAGCCTCTGGTACAGTTCATAGTATCTGGGAAGCAAGCTTCTTCATACATGACCAAATAGGGACTGGTCCTTATTTGTTCACGTTTGAAGAAGCTTACTTCCCAGATGGTATGATCTGTACCAGGGGCTGCAACTGCAGTTTTATGTACTCCTGATGATGGACACGATGGACGCCCGAAACATATAGAGTAATTTAGCATTAAATAAATATCTGCGTACAGTTTTATCTTGTTGGATTTCTTCAACATAGAATCCTATGACAGTAACATTCTACATGTGTTTTAGGCGGATTGTTACTTGTTTTTTCTCATTCTTCACGGACCCGTAAATCTAATTACGAAGTTCCGTGACAGCTATCATAATACTTATGAAAAGTAACTTCACAATTTTCAGAACGAAAGTATGAAATAATACGAAAGTTACGAAAGTGATTTGTTTGCAGGACAGCGAAGAATTGCGCTCGTTAATTCTGTACTAGCAACCTGAAAATATCCTGGTCTCCACAATGAAATTATAAAGCTATAATCATAAACACTGCCGATGTTTCGCACCTTCAGCTGCTGACATAATTTTGTAAACTTTGTTAATAATGTTTCAAACATTTTCTGAAATGACATTGTCTCTTACGGCAGCAGAGATTCTTTACCATATTCTCAAATTTTTTTTTAACTTCTGTTTATCCGGTGCTAGAGGTACGTAACCAGGATTACATTTTTCTAAGATCCACGTAAATATTATTCTCCCATCCATGTGTGTGTCTTCCAAGTGGTGCCTTAAAAGTTTCCTTTTAGAATTCTTTTTGTATTTTTTACCATTCTTCCAATGCTACTTACGACACTCATATAATTTACCTCACTTTCATCATTCCAATAATATCTGCTGAAGAGTGAAGATTGCGAACTGCTCGATGCATAACGGGTAGCGACGGTAACGTAGACAGTATATTGACTAGGCTACTGACCAGACGATACGATACTCGAATCCCCGCTGAAGCAAGTGATTTTTCTTTTCTCCGAAATGTTCTTATCAGCTCGAGGTCCACCCATTCGATGTGTACGATGGGTCCCTTTCCCGTGGGGTAAAGCGTTGAGGGCGTGGAGTTAGTCTCTTGCTTCCATCTAGAGTCGATTTTGCGAATGAGTGGAGCTACAAATATGCTCCTTCTTTATACAGGGTAATTCATAAGTCCCTCTGGGATTTCCGACCTCTGCAGTACAGTAGCCGGGATGGTCAAGCCGAAGGGGAGCATGTCAACAGAGGGACAGACACTCCAAATTTCTGTCATACCTTACAGGTGCTCGATATGTCCACCCTTGGTGTCTGTCTTAGTTGTTGCGCAGCCCAGTTCGGAAGTTCCGGAGGGACTTATGAATTACCCTGTATGTTCATGGAGTGCGCAGGAGAAACTTCGGTCACATTTTGTAACTGTCAGTAGCCTCCTGTTACATCCACCGTCTTAGGCATCCTGTTCTTGAACAGCCACAATTTGCGTTCTTTACTTGAGTCATTTTTCACTCTTGTGTTTGGCCCACAGTGACTGCCAAGTTTATAGCTCTACTGGTACGTTTTTATTTAGGCCTTAAATTCATCACGTAGCACGTAAATACGATACACAAAACCGAAAGCTCGTTACGTTATAGAATAAACCTGAAGATGATCTATACATGCCCAAACATGTCGTATTACGGATCACTTATTTATATCACTATTATATTTACATATAATTACAAAATATTTTTGCAGTACTTCTGTTTAGGTACCTAACATACGAAAATAAATGTACTTGATTTGCGTCTTTTAAAATTTTGTCACTTTTCCATAGAAAACGCAATGGCTTTGAAATTACCTAACGTCTGCGATTCAAATAAGTGGGTTTAGTTTAGCACAAAATCATTTATTACTAGCAAATTTTTGTTAAAATTTCACAAAACCTCGGAATACACCCATACAGAGATAAACTTGCTTTTCTTACGCCATTAACAAAACGACTTTTCCAATTGTGACCAGAAAGTTTGTGAGTACAGACTGACATGCTAGCAAAATGAAGACATCTTTGAAATTGCTTATTTCTTTATTTATTTCGTGAAGTGAGTTACACAGAGAATAGCGTGCGTAAGAAAACTCAGGTGCGATGCGCGGGGTTAGAGGGCGTTGTGAGTAGGCTGTCGACAGCAAAGTTTGAATAGTATCACAGCAGGGTGAAGGAAGACAGAGACGGCAAGTGTTGGGTTCCGAACAAAGTTCAGTGGTGGTGGAGTTACGCCATTGCTTCAGATCGCACCCAACACGCCCTGTTACGGCATACTGACCAGACACCCTCCCTCCCCCCCTCCCTCCTCTTCTTCTTTCCACCTCAATGTACTTCAAACTCAATCTCACCCTCACACAGTACTAACTAGTGGCACTCGTCAGAGGATTATTTCTGCCAGTACAAAGGTGCATTGGGTGTAGTCTGTTAATATTCGTGTTTTAGTTTATTTGGTGACGGTTAATTGAAATAACCATGAATTGAAATGTGACTGGTTTCTGTACCTGTAATGGAGGCCTGTGATCCGTTGGAACAAGTAAATGTCTACAGACGCCTGCCCCAGCAAGGTACCTGTTTGAAGGCATTAGTATATGTCTGCCAATATGGCGCATTGCGGTGTTCCACTTCGCATGCAGGTGCCTCGTTGCAGGACCTGAAAAATGGCTGGTCTCACTACGCGAGACAAATTAAGTACAGAGGTAATATGGAGGGTGCAGTTTTCTGAGATGTGACGTCGCGTTTTGTTGTACTTCTGTCCTTATCTTGTGAAGGAACCTACTGCCTTTGTCATGAGTTTGGGTCATCTACTTTGATTACAGGAAAAGTATTGGTGATTATATAACAAAACAGACGACGTCACATTCCGGAAGAATATAATACGTGAGTCTTATGCACCACATACGAGTATTAATCCGATCATATTAGAAAAAGCTTTTCAATTTATGTAAGTACATAATATCTAAATATTCTCTCATTTTACGTAATTTTTATACTAATAATTTAAATTTACTGATAGAAATTTATTGTATTTTATCTTCTGTACTCCATATACCTGAGGTTTTCCTCCAATTACTCTAGCACTCTGCGGCGTGTAGGTTCGGAATTCGTTTCTAAGGAACGAAGTCCGTTCTAATTTCAGTTGCTTCTTGCGAGGCCGTCAGGTTATGACGTGCTACGTGACAGCAAGTAAACGGAGTCCTTAAAATATAATAGAAGGGCTAATGCATTCTGTTTCCTGAGCAGACGTAAACAATAAACGAAACAAACTAATTACATGCCAAGACGGTTACCGGTATCGGCCAAATGCAATAATCTCCATGTTTTATGATCTCGTGATAAACGCAGCATTAAATGGTTTTACATGCAGTGATCAGAGTGAGGATGAACTGCACTATACAGACATACTGTAAAATGTAAGTTCTGAGGGCGACACGTTTTGAGAAACAAGAGTCAGGAAATGTTGGAAAGACAAAGTTATGGAGTTTGGATAAGATATTTCTGGATGTTACGCAGCACAGATTGGTAGTACGTTATCGACGTTTCGGGAAAACCTATCGGCCTCATCTTCAAAGATAAGCAGTCAAAGAAAAAAGATTCGTATATAAGCAAAAAAAAAAGAATTAATTGATGAACTCTGGGGCGGATTTGCCCGTATATTGTAGAAATAATTAGATTTTGGTCAGTACTAATTACAAAAATTTACCCGGCATTAAAATTAAAATTTAAATTTCTCTCCGCAGCTGTGAGAAAAAGACGTCAATGAAACAAAATGTTGATATCCTTCAGTATAAATTTTTATGCTTGTTGAATATTTAACAAATACATGTAAAAAATATATTTTTAATTCTGCACGTATTTCTTTTAACAGTCCAGTTGTGTTTGAAGCGATATATATTTTTTTTCTGGAACGAATGTGTCCTGATACTACGGAAGATTTGGGGAATATCAAAGACAACTTAGATTCACTTAGTTTTTGGACTTCTTCCGTTCTTGTGACCAATCATTTTTATCTGAAATAATTATTTTAGATGTGGTGTACCTAAGATAGTGCCCTAAAGGACCGAATTAAGGGAAATATTTTAAAAGTACATCTACTGTAGGGGCGTGCAACTTCACCCTGCAAATGAAACTTGTTAACAAATTTCAGTACATTATTTACAGTTCATTGGCTTTCTTCTACTAAACATGTCTGTGCAAGTCAGACAAGAGCAACTTTTAGTGAAAGAAGCGTCACAGCTGCCTCGTGAGCCATTTGCCGAAACAAAACCATCTTTAATTTGAAGTCAAAGTGTACGAAACATATTGTCCCCTGTGACAGATTTAGGAGGCACTGATTCCTATTAAGATGATGTAACTTGGCGTGAAACAACCAATGGAGCGAAAATTGACTACAGTGGATCCAACAGGCAGAAATTAACACGAACTTATCTTTTAAGATCATGCTTCGACATCCAGCCAAACGAAACTCTGGCGTTCTTCTGTCTTTGAACATTTTAATCATACGTTTAGGGGTGTTAAAAACGGTTAGAAGAGGTGTAGATAATTAGCCGCTCAAAGGTCAGCTAATAAATTTTTAGTGTGTAGCACTTGCTGTAACACTCAAATCCATGCATTTTGTCACTGTGCAGTAAGTATTTAGTAGAATTCTGAAAATCGCAAGTGATTGTTCACGTACAAAGTGTCAACTGGTCAGTCTTTGTAGTGGACGTGAATTTTGTATTTTTCTGAGATGTAAAATGATTTTATATACATAAATTTCAGTCTTAAGGGATTGAGTAATTTTTTATTGAAAATATTCAGTACTGTAACGCGTAATACAATTCTTTACAGTAATTTAAACTGAAAAATGTATATGATAGTATCATTTTCTAAATTATAATGAACCGAAAATTTGGACGGCCGATACCAGTAGCCGCGCCGTCTAAGGCGGGGTCCACGGCCCCTGGGAATTTTGGTTGAAACCCCGCAGGGGACATAGAAATTTGTGTCTGGCGAATGTTGTGTTGTCAGGTGGTGGTCTCTGCTAAGGGCCGATTCCTCGTCCAGGGGCGTCCTACTAAGTGCGATGTGTTTAGAGTGTTATCGAGGAAGGTCATAGGGGAGGCCTAGGCCCAATAGAGCATTCGAGCCGTGAGCGAGAAAAAGGAAAATTTGTACGAAAGAAAGAATGTAGGATCAGTGAGATTTGCATTCTACATTATCGAGACGATACAAATGGAATGCGGTCTATTAGATAAACACATGTTTCTCAGAGAAATCTGCTGCTTCCCTCTTCGAGTTACAAGATGGAGGCGCCAAATTCTCCGAAACGTCTTTACCCATCCACCGACCTACGTCGAGTTTTATCACAAAAGGCAGCAATTTTCCTGCATTGTTCCTTTAACTGTAATTTCAGATACACGTATCGTGTCCAAAATTACACGTGCTTTTGTTATCAAAGGCGAGTTATTTGTATATCAAAACACTCTCATATAGTGTAGAGGAGAGCGGGGAATTCCCTTGTCCAATAAACAACAAGTTATCACCTGACGTTGTACATAAAAGCAAGAGATGACCGCTGCCCAGTGACAATGACCACAATAATCAGCCAGGGGTTCCCTTTATAAAGCTACGAGTTTAATGAACGATAATACTGCTGGGACTTTGGGACCTTAACGATTACTCTGTTCAAATATATACACCCAGCGTCCACGGTTCTGTTACCACACGAGATTCCAGTTACTCCATACCGAGTTGGATTATATGTTGGATTGTTGCTAATGACCACAGAGATTCTAGGGAAATGGAAAATTATCAGTCTAGAACATTCTTTTCAAATGGTGGTACGCGTACCGTTGGTTGTATGCGAGGTTGTTTGGGAAATATAATTTTTTTCCCCATAATTTAATTCGAAATTGTTAAGTGAATCACTAATACTATTTTAATATACACGAAAGAAAAGAACACAATTTGTAAACTTTGCACCAGAATGCTGTCATACTGTTCAAATATAAATAACAATTGTCCTCTATGGTCCAATCGCCACTGACGTTTTTAAACAGGTCGAAGAGCGTGTCAGGCCTGAGAAACTGAGGACCACAGAAAGTTCTTGTTGTTCATTTTGGCTGTTTGGTTACATCTGTGACGGCGGTGACTACTGCTACACACAAATTTACATTTACATTATCATTAATGGAGGGAGGAAGGGGAAGCAGCAAGAAGGTAATAATTAATATTTTGCGGAAGAAGTTATCTCAGATACACTAACTGGACATTGAACCGGCTGTGGGCAGTAGCAAGCCAGGGACCATTGCAATAATAATTTGCATTTTGTAAGACATTTTACTGTCAGTTTTAAACAAGTACTAAGCCGGGGTAGCAGGCTCGGTAGGGACAGTTGTGTCACTGTCACTAATACGTACGTGCAGTTTTAGTACAACGGCAGTATTAACAGGCATTACAACTGGCTTTTTTCGATTTCCTCTTTTATTAATTACTTTATTCTGATATTTTATAGTGCATTAATGTGTTGAGAATGAAAGTTAATGAAAAGCTAAATTCGAACAGCAGAAACTTCACTGTATTAGTATTGTCGGCAACTAATAGTTTGAGTAAATGTTTTCCGTTTGGTGCGAATGGTAAGCGAGGAGAAGAGATTGAAAAGCACAGCTGTAAGAAATGAGCGGCACAAGTTTCTGGATTAATTTTGCTTTCTTAAATAACTTCTGCTTATTCATTATGTTTAAGTAGGTTATTTAAATTTGGAGGCCTCTATGGCGTAGATGGTAAAGCGACTCAGCGCTAGAAGGCCCGAGTTTCGAAAGCTAGCGGGGCAAAGATATTCCGTACCCATCCAGACCGGTCTTGAGGTCCACCCTGCCTCCTGTACAAAGGGCACCCTGTCTCTTTTCCGTGGGTAGAGCGGCCGGGGCGTGGTGCTGGCCACCCTTCTAACACTGACGCTGAAAATGCATAGAGCTGGAAATCTACCTGCTTTCATTGCCACTTCGGCAAGTTATGGGACATCCTTTTACATTTTGTATGTGAATAGGAGATTCAGTGAGGCATACTGAGGGAAGTAAGTACTCATACATATCAGGCACCATAAAATTCAATTCAATTTATGCAAACGTTTAAGCATACAAACACAATTAAATCTGAAGTGTTTGTTATGTCAAGTCGAAAATCAAGTTTAGCTATAATGAGGTATATTTAATTTATTCGCTTATTGAACCTAATTTTTACAGCCATTTACGTAACCCTTTGAAACCCAGTTGCAACTAGTCTATATATACAATCCACTCCACTATTAACGAATTCAGCATTTTAGGTCCATGAATTGTGATGTGTTTCGTGGTATTATTGCAGTAAACACCAAAACCTCACGTGGATCGGTTTTCATAATGGAGTTGAACTGTATTCTCTGTGATTTAGGAATTGAAATGTTACTTAATTGAGATAAAACTCAGGCTTTAAACAAATAATTTGTCGTAACACGTGTAGGGTATAATAATATATTTCATAATTTCACTTCTTATCATGAAATATTCGTATTTGAATAGTACATAGTAAGAGTTGCGTCAATTATCGTACGGGGATCCAAGTGATATCATACTTTTATATTGCAAATAAAAGAAATGAAATTTGTTCTTTTCTCAAAAAAAGCAAATGTTATGCTTCATGTGCTGATGTAATCATTATCCTTGTATTTCATTTCGTAGGAAAATCCTCCAGCTTAATTTTGTTGCAAAACTGAATTAGATAATTTTATGGTCTGTTATTGAAGTTTTGGATGCTGAGAATTCTAACAATTCACTTTTTTTAAAAAAAGAGTCTGCAACAGTTTCTAAACTGTTTCCACGACGTGTATTGTACCGATATTTGGTATAGTTTTAGACTTTATTCATAATTGTGTATTCACTTCACATTTCTTTCTGAGGACAGTAAAACGTCCAGTTCCCGAAGCCATGCATGCTATCTGAAACACTAGACGCAGGACGGAGCCATGAAACATAACATTCGTAAGTGTGACGATTTCTGTTCGTGTAAAAATGCTATTCATGGAAAAACGATAAATTAACTCAAAAAGTAGAAGTTACAGGAAAATAAGAATGTACTTCCAAAAGTTAAAGAGAATATGTGTTCTTATGATGTCCAAATGAATAAGACATACCGTGTCAGTTTAACTGAAATTCCTGTTTTTGTGTTTCTGTATCAAAAGGGTTGCATGTGGTCAGGAATAAGAACAGAAATTAATTGAAATTTATGTACGGAACGTTATTTCCGTACGGCTATCCCTAACACAAGTGCAATTTCGGCATCTTACATGGTGCTGCTCTTAATCCATCTGCTTCCTGTTGACAGTCACGATTATTTGTATTCTTCTGAACAAAAGAACAATTTTTACTAAGGGTTGTTTTCGATTCTCTCTGCCTAAATCACCTTCCTGGGATTTTATATTTTCGAATGAAATTTATTGAGAAATTATGAGGTCATAACATACGATATTGTGAGGCGTGACATCCTGTGTTATTTTAACTGGTTATCGAAGCTTTTCCATGGAAATGGAAGCAAAATGCTCTGAAATGTTATACATGTACTAGTCTCTACGTTGTTACAAAACAAAATTCCACAATCATATATTCTTTAGTTCTAGTAATACTCAAAACCTATGTGGTTAACAGTGATGAATTGACATGGAGGTGAAAGGAACTGTTATTTAATATAGTGGTATTTATTGGAAAACCTGAGAAAACCACATACATTCTGTCATTATATTGATTGTCTTCCTGGTGTTCGAACTGAGTAGGTCTATGCTCTGATTGCAGGGCGGATGCTTTACTGATGAACTAAAATTCTGGCTTGAGGAATGAAACATTACTTTCTGCATTTTAGTAAAATTTCTTAAAGCACTGAACGTCCGTATTTCTGCAAATGAAAATAGGTTAAATCCGGATGCTCATTCGAGTCCAAAATATACCTCAATCTTTGGCTTTTATACAACCTTTATACTTTCAGACTGGCCTCTCTCCCTATCCACGCAGTAGTCTTGAGTTGTATGAAATATTATTTATCTGAACATTGCTCTACCACCACCACCACCACCACTACTACTACTGTTACTGCTACTAAAACTACTACTACTGCTACTACTACTAAAACTACTACTACTGCTACTACTACTAAAACCAATACTACTACTACTACTACTACTACTACTACTACTACTAC
>Ga0123352_10009941_pt1 | contig 14919 bp, 7 predicted proteins | sample TergutLab28metaG_FD_89700 | JGI IMG/M metagenome (GOLD analysis project Ga0123352, IMG submission 89700) | Labiotermes labralis P1 segment gut microbial communities from Petit-Saut dam, French Guiana - Lab288 P1 | ecosystem: Host-associated > Arthropoda: Insects > Digestive system > Gut ... | reverse complement strand
TACGTATGTATGTATATATGTATGTATTATGCATGTACGTATGTATGTATGTATATATGTTTAATTCTCCCTTTTTGGTATATGACCGTGTATTTTGTTCTCACTATTCATTATCGCATTAGTTGATATCTTTCTATACGTTGAAAGTTATTATTGTAGGTAAATTTGTGAGTGCCTTTCACTGTCCTTGTATGTTATGTTTTAGCAACCTGTTACCTTGGTAGAGTTAATCACAAAGCGGATTCTTTTTTTTTATTCCCACCACTTTTACGTACTCATTGTATGTGTATAGGGTTATTGTATGTGTATAGGGTTGTTGTATGTGTATAGGGTTATTGTATGTGCATAGGGTTGTTGTATGTGTATAGGGTTATTGTAGCGCCTGATCACACTCAGTGACACAATCGGTAGGATTCTTCTGGACGAGGGACTGGCCCATCGTAGAGTCCTCTACGTGACAACACACAACATTCAGAAGAGACAAACATCCATGCCCTCGGCGGGATTCAAACCCGCAATCCCACCAAGCGAATAGCCATACACCCACACCTTAGACCGGGCGGCCACCGGGGTCGGCAGTTTGCTTGTTAATTGCGTATTACCCGCCACTTTCTAAGTACATTTACACAAGGATGAATGCTATTTTGCTGCTTGGCATTTTTTGCTATATCTAATATTGTGTTTTACTACGATTTATATGTTTCTATTTTTATGCCGTTATTATTTTCACTTGTGTAGTATGTTTCACGATGGACAGGATCAGAAGTTTACCGTTAACAATGGAAGAAAAACAAAAAAAATAAAGTAATTGCATGCCTGTAATTTTCATAAAATTGTGCAGAATACAATGAAAGTCTCGTAATATGGCTCAGGTCCTAAGCTTCCAATTTCTCATCGCGGAAACCTGGGTTTGACCCCAGGGCTGCCCCTCTGGGAAACCTTGTGGATAAAGTTACCAAATTCGTCCTACAGGTTTTTCTCCGAGTGCTTCGGTTTTCCTATGTCAGTGTCTTTCTATGAACGCTGTATAATCTTTCGTTGATCTACCACCAACCATAAGTAATCTTAGCAATTCACTGCGTTATTAAAAGCACACTTCGAGTGAAATTATAAAAGACTATTACATATAAACCAAAAGAACTAACAGCGGACTTTCACGATACAATTTGCGTACATAAACATGAGAATCTAGGCCCATTATTAAATAAAGAGAACCTGGTAGCCCACAACACTCTTTCGGACGAACTAATTAGCGAATGAAATAAAACTTGCATAACAGGTTAGATGGCAGCACTACAGACATATACATTAAAGAAAAGACAAGGCATTTACCAGCAGGGCAGTTTCGGTAAGTTACCCACCAGTGAGCCATTCCACACTGAGGTCAAATCGCGTGCTACAACGGACAACATGAAAAAATTCAACAGAAAGGGAGCAGACTACAGATAAAGAACCAAAGGGTTGCAAACCAAGGGACGTAGGTAAAGATAATGAAAATTGACTGGTTATATGGAACGAAAACGTAACCCGCATTTTAATTTACCGTGACAAGAAGGAAGTTTACTAACACTCGAGTGTATAATGGCAGTGAAAGACACGCAGTCTGAAAACAGCGATAACCTACACACAAATAAAGACAGAAAGAATGCTAATATGATAGTAGTTAGCAGTAACTAAAGACAGTGGTGTAAGAAAATTTTATTTTTTAATATGTATATATATATATATATATATGTCTGCATGTACATGTATATCATTATTCAGTAGTTAAATGCAATGCATTTGCAGGTAGGCAGTTTGGTTTACCAAATAACTTTAAGTCATATAGGCCTAGTTAAAGAATTAATATGCGTGTTTGTCAGATGAATGCAGCCATATTTAAAATCCTCGATGTACCTTCATGGCATACACAGGCACAAATTCACCCTTTTCATTTTCCCTTCTTTATTTATTTTAAGCTACATCGGTTCCCTGTACCAGTCGAAGCAAGTAAGGCTACAGCTAACATAAGTTAATTGCACCTGCATTCAGTTTAATCGGGCACATTTAACTGTCAGTATCGCGCACAAGCGCGGCACGAAGGAAAGTATAGGTATGCTGAAGTTGATTGCCCTTAAAATAATGTTATTCAGTAACATCAAAATTAGTAAAATAAGGGAACAAATTATTTGTACAGAAATAGGTTTAGAATTAATAACTGAGATACTTCCTGTTCTAACGCTACAAAGGGGCATGTTGTAACAGAGGGAGACTAGCCTGACGTCTAACCTATGCCCATCTCGTACCGAAACACAGTGGTGGCGTTGCAAGAGGAAAGGTCCAGTAGTTGTCAATAATGAGTGAAACTAAGAGAATGATGTAGAGTCAAAAGTTACCTGCAAAATGAATCCAGAAAAATACTGCATCATTGCTGGCTAGAGAGTCAGGTCTCTTATTGGCTACTTTTAATTATTCAAATTTCTATCTTATGTGTATATTCTGTAGGTCACAGGAATGGTGAGGAAGTGATCAAAACTCAAGAGGTATGTTGGGGGTGGGGTTCACCTATCCAGGCAGATAAATGTCGATGTGGGATGGAGTACAGCAATTGAAAGAAGACAGTGCCTGTGATTGATTGCTGGTGAGTACTGCGTCCAGTTGGGTGAACTCATTAATCACTTATTATGCGTGACAACAATGGACAACCTATAACATGGCCAGGCGATTTTCATTACAGGCTGGTGACAGCTTATGAAGTAAACATGACGGTTGGTAAATGAATTAATAAATACTTATATCAGAACCTAGTCCATGGATGTGGATGGATATTCCGTTAAATTGTTTGGCCGATTGCTTTGTATACCAGTTATTGATGTATTGCAACTGACATTGGTACAATATCAGCATTGGTTCTGGTTCGGCACGTAACAGCAATGCAATTTTGGAGCTGCATTCTAGCCTGTGCTTGAAACTGTTACAGTCGCAGAAAGATTAGGAGGTTGTGTGTCAGGATGGTTGTAGCTTGGTTCAGGTCCTTCCCATTCTTCACCATAATGTGTCTCGAACGGGAAAGAAGGTTGTTTGTACAGAATTCAGTTATAAAAGGAAATGCAGGGCTATAATGTGAAAGAACGTATGAATGAACGCAAGAATGAATGAATGAAGGAACAAATGAATGGCAGACAAAGAAAGAAAGAATGAATGAATGTTGCTGTCTTATGTTCGCTACTATACAAAAGTGGATGCATCTTAAACCACTTTTTATCACAGGAAGGGTGAACATTGGAATAAAATAATACAACAGTTACTGTGAATGTGTATTACGTACAGAGTTCATGTTGCAACAATGTCAGATTCGGCTTTTATTACCGTGAATAATTACATGTCAAAATGCAATCTAAACTGGGCAACAATGTTTCTGCTTTGCCATGTTATCGTCTCGTTAATTTTATTGTGTAACAGCAACTGATATGTGTGGGGACCAGTAGTAGGCAACTTTCATGGAGAGAACTTGATGTTGAATGCAATAACCGGTTTTTCAGTCATCCTAACAGAATTGCTCTGCATTGCAGAGAGTGATGCATTACAGCACTATTAATTTTGTGCATGTGGAATGGTCCAATTGTAGCCAAAGTGACTATTCGTAAAATCAAATCTGTGTGTACTAAGCCACGTTAATTTTATTGTAACAAAAACGTGGCGTCTCCTCACATTTCGGGTATGGAATAGGTTCTCCAGATGTGGAGGCTGTCTGTGAACATGTTGTATCAACCGACCTGTGCAGGTGAAAAGTTATGTTCCCGGAACTTAGAATTTGATCAGTGTTTTAAAATTCTCACCATAAAAAAGCATCCTGATACGGAATGTTACATGGAGTTTCTGATTTGCGCGGGACCTTGTGAACACGGTAATGCACCTTATTTGAGCTTTATAAGAGGAGGTTATTTCCCCTACCAGCTGAGCAACATTCCGCTTCTCAAGAAAAATTTCATTACATCGAATCTTACTTCAACGGAACCGCTGGATACATGTTCTATACACAAAAACATGGTTCTGAAAATAGTGGGCCTAAAAATTGGTAAGTGTCCTGTAAAGTAACGGAACTTATACAAGACGAACGAAAAGTCCCTGTGAACCTGTGCAATACGGGTGCTGCGCTGTGTTGAACTTGTCAAAATCGTATATGTCTAGACACTTGTCCATCTGCAAGTTCAAACTTTGTGTTACCTTCAGAACAAAGCTACTGGTACAGGTTAATTGACTGTAATTTCCATTCCAACTTATATTCTACTTCAGACAATGCACAGGGATTTTTGCTGTCCCTGTATTACAGTATAATATTACATCTCCAGCCGACCGTCTCTTTGGTGCCTTAAGAGATTGACATTTACTTCCGTACCTCGGTTTGTTTATGAATTAACGTAACATGTACATCGGGGCATTCCTTATAATCTTTAAAAGTCAAAGCATGAAACAGCCAAGCACATCACACCGATAAGCTTGTGCCTTACCCAGGGGTGAACAAAACAGGGCTTACCAGATTTTCAAAACGGAAAGCTGTTGTGTCGAGTTATAAGTAGTGATAGGATGAAGGTACATTTTTTCTATGTGCTTAGTTAATTGTGTCTCTATGAGAACATATAAGAGAGTGGCCGTACAGCTACGTACACATTTACCCTCGCTATTACATGGATGTTGACGATCTGCTTCGCGCTCCTTTCGATTCACTCCGGCAAATTTGGTATCGGTACCCATTATATAGAACTCTGGGTGGATCACAGAACCGGTGCAGACAGGTTGGAGAAAATAAATATTCCAGGTTCCACCAGAAATCAGACCATATTTTCCAGTCTGCATTTAGTGTATTTTCTGAGCAACATAAAGACCTGCTAATTATATTGCCGTTGTAATCTTATTTTCCTGTTAGAGGTTTTTTTTTTAAAATTGAAGAAAGTAAAATCAATAAGGTTCAACAGTTGTTTTGAAATCATTAAAATGCTGAGATCTTTGAGCTACATATGCGATTATTTCCTTCCTTTCTTTCTTAGTCTAACCTCTTCTACCTACTCGTCGTAGGTGTAGAGGGTTATTGTTGCACTTGATCGCGCTGAATAACACACACATATACACACATACACACACATACGCACACACATTCTCGGTGGGACTTCTGTGGACGAGGGATCGGCCCATCGCAAAGGTAACCTGACAACACACAACAATCACGATAGACAGACAGCAATGCCTTCGGGATTCGAACCCGCAATCCCAGCAGGCGAGCGGCCGCAAACCAATGCCTTAGAACACGCGGCCACCAGGATTGGCTCCATACGGCTGTGCACTGTTTAAATTTATGTTAATAGAAAAAGGGTATGAGCAAAATTGACTTTGGTCAGAATTAAATTACTAATAACGATATTCGTGTTTCGATATATAGTGTCATCGTCTCAAAAATATGTTTGAACAGTGCGGATGTTTGACAGATGTTTGGCAATTATGGGGAAAGAGAATATTTGTCTCGCGGTTTCCCGCCCCGCGTCAGCCATTTTGAAATATAACAGAACACCCAAGCAGTGTTCTAAAGGATGCACATGTACTGTTGTTACAAAGAACACGTTTCTGCTAACACCTCATATACGGTACTGTCACTGGCGATGTGCGCTCAGAGAACGTTAAATATTTATTGGGCTGGTTCCGAGTAGATGCTATTCATATTTAAACCGCACGGTTGCATTTCCGCACATTCACTCTTTAGTCACGGTAAATAATTCAGACAGGTGCGCGACCGTGCAGCTTTGATTGCATCCAGACTGTTGTAGCCGTTGTTCTGAAATGCTCAGCATGGCTAGGTGTCAGAGATCTCTGAAGTAAGGTGTAGTTTTACTTTTATGTTCGCAAAACTGCAACGTGCAAAGAAACTTAGTTACTGCTCTTAAATGTGCGGAGTTTGAAACATAATTTGTTTATAGCTTCCCAATTAATATTCGGCAGGAACTTATTTATAAGAGCGTGCAAAACACACAGAAATAAAAACTTAAAATTTATACTATAAATTTAATGTAACCTTGTTTTTGATATTGGCGTTTTTTGCGCAATGGGAAAAATTGTTATGCTACTAAGAGTTGATCAGAGAGGTTTTATATTGCGCAACTTCCGAAGATAAAGTCACATGAAATTTTGCCAAATGTTCACTTATTTTAACGGCATTTAAGCAGGTGCATAAATTATAATACCACTGAGTAGAAGGATGATTGTGAATGGTAATTTTGAACCCACAAAGTGTCCCTTTTATCTTGTCACCCGGTATAAATGGTGTCACGGTTTGTCCTGGCGGATGTAGTCTTTTATGCAATAAAGCTGCTGTTGTCAGGGACGAGATAACATGGCTCTTTGTGTGTGCAACAGAGTCGTCTTAAGTTTTCATAAATTATTCTTCCTTTATTTGCTTGAAGGCATGCAAGAAACCATCTCGAAAGAGCCGAATATTAGTATTTCTCTTTTGACATCAGGTTCGCTGTGGATGGAACATTACTGCTTCTTCTACTCCACTACCTGTACAGTCTATATAAGGTCCTGGTCTCCTTCAGGATCAATTTTAAGGCGTCTCTATTCCCAGCTATTTTTCTCCAGCCCCTAACACCCATTTTCTTGAGATCATTTTCACCATCACCCAGCCATTTCTTTCTTGCTTTCCAACGGACCTTTTTTTATCTTCTGGGACATTTTTAAACACTTTCTTGACAGTTCTTTCTTGTTGCATTCTTTCCACATGTCATAACCATCGTAACCTTCCTCTTTTAATTTATGAGGTAATATGCGGTTCTCAACACAGATCCATCAACTTCTGGGTGCTGTTAAATATTTGAAGGGAAAGTAATGTAACAATGGGTTTCAAAGTTCAGTTCTTAGCTTACTGGAAACAAGCTGCATCTCCACTACAGGACTGATCGTTTAATTTTGTTATTAAAGTAATTTCTATTACTTGTGAGAATCGTGCAGAACACGAGTTGTGTGGGCAAAAGAATCGTTCATTTAGGGTTAAAGTCGGTGATGCGTGTGGTTACTGCAGGGCTTAAAACGACTGGTATCTTAATAGACCAACACTTTTCACATGACGACTTTCCGTAAGCTTTACAACCAGCGAAATGGTAGGAAACCCAAGGACTAAGGCATTTTGGTGGTATCAAATACGTAAACCGTCGCGTGGCATAGTATGTATCATTTTATATCTGTGTCAGATGGTGTGCTGGAGTACCATTCTCATTCCACTTAAGATTTGTGTTTCCACGCTTGGAATAGGCTTAAGTTGTGTTGTTACAAGGGTCCTTATGTATTGTTGTTGCCTCAGCCAAAGCTTATTGCCCGCCCATCTGCGCTGTGATGGATGGCCTGAGTAATGGTCCCTAGGGGAAACATTTCAATAAGACGTCTGTCAATTCCTCTGCGTCTCCACGAGGGATTTCAATTTATTACATCACTCTGTTGAATTGTTGGAAAATGTCTGGTACTGGGCGATTGATACGTGAATTAACCTACGGAGTCTTTTGTTCTCTTTTTTGTTAGAAACAGGCACGACTCGAAATAATAATAATAATAATAATAATAATAATAATAATAACAACAACAGAAGAAACAAGTCAAGGAGGCAAGGTAACCATATTGTGGAACCAACAAATACAAACCGACAGAACTATCCCCAACAACAAACCAGATATTATAATCCGTGATAATGAAAAGGGAACATGTATTTTATTAGACGTTGCAATCTCAGGAGACAGAAATTTGAATAAAAAAGAAGCCGAGAAGATTCTAAAATATATAGACCTTACAATTGAAATACAGCGCATGTGGAATGTAAAAGCAAAGGTGATACCAGTAATAATAGGGGCGACTGGGACTATTTCCAAGTTATTTAGAAAATACGTGAGCAACCTACCAGGAAAACATGAAGTTAAGGAACTCCAGAAAACAGCCATATTGGGCACTGCACAAATACTTCGGAAAGTACTAATGTAAAAGTACAATAGGTTCAACACTGGAACTAACGAATAGCTGCAACACTGTATTCTCTAGGGACGTAGTTTGTCTCAGGAATATAAGTATAAATACCCAGTATAAAGGAGACGATGATGATGATAATAATAATAATAATAATATCATCACAAATTTTTGTTCAAACCACAGAAAATATAACGTGATTTCGAATGAAAGGGAAAATTTAACATAAGTACTGAATGAAGTATTTATTTTATCGTGAAAACAATACTAATTTTGAAGCAACTGAACAAAAGGATCTCTTGGTCCTCACAATATAACCAGGTAAATCTGGTCTTGCAGACATATTTTGCAGTATGTGTAGGGGTAAAACGAATTCGCATGCAAGCATTTCCTTCTTAGAAAATAAGTATAAGATATTAAACAACAGATGTTCGGAGACGTTCAGTTTTCAGTGCACACGTCATCATCAAATGGCACAAAGTATCAACTGATGAAATCTTGAGCACTTCAAATTTACGCTTCCGGTAGAGGTAGGGGACGAATAACTGGAAAGATCTGTTTGCCTAACGAGAAGTGGTATGGATCCGATTTGGAGGAACCTCTGTCGGAATACTCTCAGTTCTCGTAGAGTATCTCGTGAGATCAAACGCGCGTCTGGATGACGTTGATTAAGAAATTGCACGAATTCCCATGCAATTTGCAGTGTTAGTGGTGCATATGCGGCTATTTCGTTATCATTCGAACATAACCGAAATTTTCTGTGCACTCTGCATCTTGGTGACAAATAACACTGCTGAGAAGTGTGTTACCCTATCGTACAATGACGTCTATCTCAACAAGGCAGGCATTGTACTAGATACTATCATAAACGTACGTAGGTCTCCATATAAAGTACCCGTTATTCTTGTCAGATTTTAATGAAACTTAACTATCTCGACATATTTTCTAAAAATACTCGAATATCGACTTTCATGCAAATCCGTTCAGTGGGAGCCGATTTGTTCCATGTGAACAGAAGGACAGACGGACGGATTTGGGCCCTTTCGCAAAATTGCGAACTCGCTTAAAAATTACACTTCTCAGTTTTTATGTTGTATAAAATTCAACTTATTTTCTTAAAGGAGGAATTGCACTGTGCAGGATTTTCTTTCACTCTTCATTAGCCCTTTCTGTTTCTAGTCACCATTACGATTCCCATGACTTCCTATGCTATTTTCTGTACAACAGAGGTTTCCGTGTACGAAACATTAGTTGTGATGAGTAGGTTATTAATTATTGGTAAGTTGATTTAAAACATGTTGGAGAAATCTCTGCACTAATAAGTAGAAGAAAATTTGTATTTGGTTGTGGCATTTCAGTTTACACATTTTCAATCTGAGTATGATAGAGGGGACATTCAGCGACGAGAAAACATTGAGTTCGATTCCAGACAGTTCAAGTTATGTCAACATATCAGAAATCACGGCTCGAATATCTGCATTTGAATTACAGAAACATTTAATCAGTCAGGTTTCGCGCGGACGCGTTTCTCACTGAAGAATAATAAAATTTACTTAGGTCCCTTAAACACACGTCTTTGGGACGACGCTCTGTTCTTCTTTATTGTCTACTGATAATAAGTTAATAAGAAGTTATGCCATTTTTTCAACTCCTAATTGCATGTTCCGTTTATCCCTGACATCAAATTCTCTTCGCGACTAGAACCAGAAACGTCTATGAAAGATCCATTTAAAATGCTGAAAATATAATAAAATCGAATCTTTCCGATCCTGGCGAAAATATTTACTCTAAACTTTTAATAATGTAAGAACAATGCACTTTGAATTCAGACTTTTTTTTTTTTAGCGAAGAGCTATCTGTAATATACAAGTATTACAGACATTCCTGTCCATTTAAATGTATCACGCAGTTACTCTACGAATTTATTTCAGTGTATCCTTTTTAATGGCAGTAATTTTCCAGTGTGAGTGGTTTATCATAACTGTCTTTCAGTGGATCTGATGTAAGTGCATAGAGTGGCCATTTGCGAGCTTGCAAGTTATCGAAAACTGCAGTCGTAGCTGCAGACAGATTGGGCTCTGCCTTATGCGAATTCTATTAATGAAAGCAAATGGAAATAACTTTTTTCATAGCTGCAATAAAGAGTTGTGTTTAATCCTCTGAAACACAATTTCTTGTCTGTAACATTTGAAACTTCATTTTATGCCTAACAGAAAACATATTGTTTCCATTACACAGCCCAACTGGTTAATGATTTATAATGAAGTGTTAGGTTAATCGTACTAAATACTCGTACATTGTGCTTGCAGAACGTAGCCTGTGTAGCTCATTCTGTTCTGACAAAAGGAAAAAGGTATTCTTTTGAGATTATCATGCTGTGTGTTTGTGTTTACGCCATTTAAACTTTGAACCACGTTATCAGTTTTTACCAAAATTAATATGAATAATGAAATTGTAGGAAATCACAGTGGTAAAATTTTAATTTCCTATAGTCATTGATGCCAACTTGGCGGACAAGCGAACACGTGAAACAGGAACGCCACTAGTGCCACTTAATATCTATAGATACTGAAATCGTATGCGATAAAAACTTTGGAACAGCATGCAAATATCTTTTAGGAAAATAATTTTGTAACATGTAAATTTTGAGGTTATATTTTACAACATTTTACACAGACTCTATGCTTAAGTACTGGCTTCTTCATAAAAACGAAATAAATAAACAGTGAAAATAATAATAATAATAATAATAGAAAAAACTACGCATCTATGAAATAAGTAAGTAGGCTGTATTAGTTATTTCGGAATACTTTGTTCAGCTTACGTGTTAGGTTTGATACCCAACACGTTACGTCTGTAACAAAATTCATATACGCAAAAAAATTGAAATTTTCGTGGGTAAGACAGAGAGCACAGATAGTTACGGTGCTTGCAACCGATCAATTATCTCTTCTGAAAGTCAGGTCGTCAAATAATTTGGAAACATAGGTTTTGATACGAGAAATGGAGCAGAAGGACGAACACAAAGATCTTAATATTGATTTTGTACATGCAAGATAATCGCATGTTGGCCACATAGCAGTTTTTGCTCGGTTGCCCTGTTGTAATCCTATTATTTTCATAGTTCCACATGACGTCGGCATAACACCCGGTAATGCTTTGAGCTTATGTAAATATCCATGATATTCCTTTAAATTGCACTGATAGGATAAGCGTAAAGAGCGTGCAGGAACAATACATGGCACAAGAATGACGAAAAGAATTAATTTTTGTCCCAGTACTTTTCTACCTGGGGCCTCGCGGTGGCGCAGTTGGTTGAGGCAATGCGCTACAAGCTGGAAGTTCGCGGGTTCCGTTCTTGACGGTGTCATACTTCCAGCCGCACTATGGCCCTAGGGTTGACTCAGCCTCTAACAGAAATGAGTACCAGGAATTTTTCCTGGGGTAAAGTGGGCCGGTGCGTGGGACTGACAATCTTATCATCTTCATGTGCCAATTGTCTTGAAATCTGGCAGTCTCAAACTCCTGGAATCCTCAGGGCCTGCCCAGGCCTATAATGGGATTTCGTTACCTTACTTCTTCTACCTAAATGTGCTGGTTACTGCAAGTGGGATTGAAGGTGGAAGAAAAACATTCGAGACCGACAGATGATAACATAGATTCGTCTTAATATCAATCTACTTAAACTTGAGGGAAGATTAATATTGATAACGAACAAAGAGACAGACAGATAGATAGATAGATAGATGATAGAGGTAGAGGACACAAGAATCCCAAATAGACCTACCAGTACAGTGTTTGTTGTAGGCATGTCCTGCCTTTGCCATCTGCCAAATTGCGGGTGACAAAAAAAGTGCCCAGTTTAGACCGAAAGTAGGATGATATGGTTGCTTGGTCGGGCTTATGTATACCTCACAGGAGGTGAGATATGAAAATGCAGCACTGGTGGAATGATTGTAATTCGGACAACATGAAGAAACTTGGAAAAAGACCGTTATAGTGGCATTTCATCCACCACGAATCTCACACAAAATCACCTCGGCCTGAACCCAAGACTCCCCTGTGAGAAGAAAGCGTATAAGTACCTGAGCTCTAGCATGTCCTAGCCTATTGGATACCCGAATATATGTCAGACATTTATGTGTGTTTATCGGTCGTTAGTCTACATTATTAGTTTGGTGCACTGTGCAGTCTTGCAGGAAGCCAGGCGATGGAATTCACATCTTATTGAATCAGGCACCCGGAAACAAAGGAAAATCTTTTCATTTTGCTGGAGACGCGGAAAGAAAATTAAAACTTGTCTGGGAATTTGAATTTGGAATATTGGTGTTGGAGAGAGTTAATATTGGTAATGTTAGGAGTGAGAGTTTTCTAACAAGCAATTTCCGCCCGTCACATTGCGATTTGGTGGGTTTCCGCTCAGGGGATAAAACAAGTAGGCACTTGTACCATAATGTTATAGCTGCAAGTACACGGGAAAATTTCGATATGTCATTTTGTCCGCGTCTGTAGTACAGGTGCCCGTCATCGCAAGTCTTATAAAAAATTCCCTATCGAATAAGAAATGAAATATAGGCCACACTGTTCATTAAAATTCTTAATTTAATTTCCTTTTGTAGCGCTATTCGAAAGGAGCTCAGGCAACGATCAGTTTTGAAGCATTTTTGCTTCTAAAAGACAGACCTCATTAAATCCGACAGTTGTTTGAAATATTTTAATACGCGCAAATAGAAAGGAAATTTTTTTCTGTCTGTGAATTGCAGGAAGAGTCCATTTGTGTCTATAACAGTAAACTGCACACAAATGTTAATTATATGTGCAATATAGCAGGGATAGTGTGTGAGAAACATGTACTGCAGTGGTACATGCTTTTCTCTCATGTTTGTATTAGAGTGGCGGCCGTGCGTCTTTCATGAGCGTTCGTCTATTGTTTACACCCAGAATCCTGAATATGGTTGGGGATGTGTACCTTAGAAATGGAACATTCATCTTCTGATTATTACCACGAAGAAGGAGACAGGAAGCACCTCTGATATGTCGTATCTCAGAATAAAGGAATATATATCAGCACCCATTTGAGCACTTCAAATACCATAATCGATGTTCAGTATCATATATGAATGTATACGTGTATGACATAGACCACTCTTAATATCGTGCTAGATATAAATGTGTTTTGAAAAGCTACAAATAATGTTACATATATAGCTCTTTAAGAAAAAGACAGGCTTTTCGTTTAAAAGTGAAATGTGCTTTTAAAACATAATGCTTTGTACGATTTATTATGCTGGAAAATGTTAGGTATGGAAGTAATTTCAAATTTTTAATTAAATTCAGACGGAATATTTCTACTTTGCTTATTGTTGGTCATTATATCATGCCTATAAGTTGTTATCGTATTACGCTGGCCACCATGATTCACCTTCACCTTGCGATGTATTCTAAAGCATCGAACCCTTTTGCACAAAGCTTCAGTGTAGAAAATGAGGTGCAGTTCCTTTAACGTTGTTTTGTAAGGTAGTCGGTAAATTGGAACCCCGAGGCTGGGGCGGATCTACGGTTTTGCGAGGTGGAAAGCTGCTTCGAGGGCAGATAATACTGGGGCTTTTTGACCACAGACAGGAAGTGTCCTTAAATTAGATACTTCTCTTATGAACGAGTTTTAAATTACATTTAGGTGTGAACCGTTAAACCGTATGACGTTTTGTAAGCAAAGAACGCCATGGCAAAATCTGCGTACGACGTCACGGAGCGCTCAGTTTGCAGTCATATGTTTTCTGGTTTCTGGAAACTGGTTGAGAGGGGAGGGGTTCAGATATTTGAATATGTACGAGCTCAGAAACGAGTTCAATTTCTGCCTCCGAAGGAAAGGCGGAGAAATTATTGAAATTATATGTGAGAGTTGTCTGGACAATTACTTACAGTGTATTATTCATAAGTACTTCACTGACCGCCTCCGCAACTTCATTAACACTGAGTGTCAATTCTTCAGATTACGCATAGCGACAGGTTTCAGAATTACCGTTGCTTAATACCTAAAATCCTGAAGGGCCTGCATAACCCCGTAGTTCTCAGTCCATGCGTCGCAATATTTTAAGTAGGAAAATGATTAGTCCATACGAAATCAGACACGAAAATTGAAACAAAATTAATATCACTTTATTATCTGTAATTGAATGCATGTTATTAATTAGCTAATGCCTAACATTGACTTGTGTTAAGACTCGGAGGCACGAATTACTGAAAATAATATTAGCAGTGACTGTTGGTGACTATGACGAACCTTGCCCGACTCTGTTGTTTGTTAGTTTGCTACGAACAAAAATGTCTGCTTTTCTGTAAGCAAGGTTCTGTGTCAATCCGTCTGTAAAGAAACTCTGTTGCGTGCTATGAGAATGCGACTGATAACATAACTCTGTTATTTTAATGATGTACGTATTTGTTAATGTTAATTCATAACAAGACAGCAATTTACGTGCAACGTAACAATGAGGCGCGTTCAAGCAACCATTGTTGCTGTGGAAAAGCAGTGAGTATTACACAACATGAGTGTGTGTATTTGTAGCGTTATGTATCCAGCTTGCAATGCGCATGCGCCATATTGATCTGTGGTCGGCCCCGTTCTACAATATTTTTCCACATTACCTCACAAAGGGCACGATTTTCGAAAAAAAAGTTTCTGATTACAAGAAATGTGTATTTTGATTTTGTCTACATTTTTTGTCTGAAACATTCCTCATTCTAAGAAGAAATAATAATAATAATAATAATATTTATTAACACTGCAATTGGGTGGTTACCCGGTGGCAGTGGTGTATGCCATTAAACTCAATACATCCGTTACAATAAAATTATTACAACCATTAACTTCTAAACTCCCCTTATTAATACATCGTACATACCCTAAAACATCATATATACCCTAGACATTATATATACCCT
>Ga0123352_10009940_pt1 | contig 14919 bp, 7 predicted proteins | sample TergutLab28metaG_FD_89700 | JGI IMG/M metagenome (GOLD analysis project Ga0123352, IMG submission 89700) | Labiotermes labralis P1 segment gut microbial communities from Petit-Saut dam, French Guiana - Lab288 P1 | ecosystem: Host-associated > Arthropoda: Insects > Digestive system > Gut ... | reverse complement strand
GTAACTTTAGCATGAACTAATAGCTCCCTGAAGATGGTTTAAATGTAAACCGAAACATGTCGGAGATTTTAAATATTTTAACAAATTAAAGTTTTATAGTGTCAAATGAAAAAGTGTGCATGTGTTGGTGATTATTGTGAATATTGTTTCCATTCCGTGTTCTTTTTGTGTTATTACCCCACTACGTGACGTGTTCTGAACGCGCAGTCCCCCCATTCCCCGCTTACCCTCAAACACACCACTCGGTAAAAGCAACTTGCTTTCACTACGTCCTTAATCCCCGTTTAAAGTACATGCACTAATTCTCCAGTACAGCGGTTATGGTTACGACAGTACGTTTCCGGAAGTTCCAGGAATTTAGGAATTTTGTCGGGTTCTTCTTTCTTTTAGGAATGCTTGGATTAATGACAGACTACTACTTCCACCGGAAACACTTGTCCCTTGTCCTCTCCGCCTGAGGCCAAGTTCTCTTCTCTCCTGTCCGGACATTGTCCCCTCCCCCCTACTTTCGTTACCTTCCTCCAGCATTACGTGATAGCGTGGTGTTATGATCAAGCTATGGTCACGTAACGCATTACTTGTATCTTAAGGCACTAATCGTTTCGTGTTTTGTTTGATGATTACTCAACTCCTGTCTTTCAGCTCATTTCAATCCATCCGGAGCAAAAGAATAGACATGTAACTGAAAGCTGCTTCTTACCCGCAGCTGCGTCTGCTTGCTTAGTTTCATCTTCCACGCCACCTAACGGTTTTCGATTGCCGATATGGGCCTATACAAAGTATCGGTGGGATATACCCTGTAACATACACTTATGTAAAGACTGTGTATCTATTCATCGAATTCCCAAAATCAGTTCTTTAAAGAATTCGGTGCACGATATATTCTATGTGTGTGTTTACATGAAAGTATTTGTAAATGTTATTAGATGTAGTTTATCTCTGTGGATATTATTATTATATTATCATCAAAGTATTTAAAATTGTATACCTAAAACAAACCATGTTTCTAGGATATATATATTGTTGCAGCTGTGTATTTACAATTTGTGTTACGTGTAACGTTATTTCGCACGTGTATTTTCACATTAGCACTTTCCGCAGTATATGTGCAGTGCCTAATATGGCTGTTTTTTGTAGCTCCTTTGTTGTTGTTATTATTATTATTATTAGTAATATTATTATTATTATTATTATTATATTACGTTGTACAGTGCATGAAGTTCCACGTGGACATCTTTCCGACTAAATACGTGAAATATTAGCGGAAACCCCTTGTATAAGACGAACAAATACGCATGTTTCTTAATGTTACGAGAAATTGTTTCCTTTTCTCTTATATACAACAGATATGAAACGGTAACGTAATTTTCCCATCTACTTGCCTAAATCTCACTTTAAACAGAACATCATTTTGTTCTACTTTTTATTTTTGTATCCTTAATTCATAAGTATTTTGGGTTATTAATATTGCTGTGTGTCCGAATAATGTTGTGATTTTTATACAAAGTTAGAAACTTTTCTGAATTGGTAAGTGGCGGTATCGAAATATCGATATTAAACTTTTAACAGATAAGTTAAAATCATCTGTAATTCCTAAATTTTGTTTTGGATTTGGAATGAACGTCATTTATCGAGAGCTGTTTTGTACGGTAATAGAACTGTGCGTTCTCGTGAAAGCTACCTCGTGTTAGGCTCTCAGCCTATTCCGGCAAGGTCAAAACTGCACAGACTAATTCCGTCTATTTTGTTCCGGGTACTTCTGACAAGTGTGACTGCACTAAGAAGCTCGCCATGCTCTCACCCAACAGCCAGCCCTGATTCTTCTTTAATATATGCACTTTTCTTCCCAATCCCTAAAAACAGAATAAACAATATTTTGGCAAGGGGGGAGTGCGGCAGTAAAGTTTTTTGTTAAATGACGATGCCAATTGCTAAGTTTATATAGCCTCGAAAGTAGATAATGAATTAATGAAGATAGATTATTGGTTGAATTACACCCCCCCCTCCCAATGAAGCAACAGCCACCAGTCTTCAGTGCTCCCTCATTGTCTAGGCTTCACGATGACAGATATACCACACTCGGTAGGATTTTTCTGGACTAGTGACGAGCCTGACACAGAGAAACTTCTACCTAACAACACATAACACACACGAAACAGACATCCACGACCCCGACGTGTTCGAACCCGCAATCCCGGCGGGTGAGAGGCAGCAGACCCACACCTCAGACGACGCGGCCACTGGGATCGGCATTGGTGAAATGATACGGAATTAATAGTACTGAATAAAATTATTTCTGAAGTTGAATATGAATTTACTTTCATGTCACTTGGTTGAAAACATTTAAAATCGCTGGCGTGTGTTGTCCTACTTTCTCATATATGTTTAATTTACCTTCTAATGAACTGAAGAGAGCTTAGGTAAGAAATTTTAGAGAAGAAAGAGGATCCACGTAAGGCACATAACAATGATAATAAGAAAACACTAAATGGTTATTAGAAACACAGGTTTTGAGGATGCAACTTAGGTCAACATCATGTTCCATGGTTCTTTGGATTTGTTAATCCAGTTGTTAGAACGCTATGAACAGGTGAATGACTGGATGACTGGGTGGTTGACTCGGAGGCCGACTGTCTGATTATCTATCAGACTGACTGGCCAACCAATGGTTATATAGGCTTATATGTCCGATTGATTCATTGCCTGGCTGTGTAGTTAAGTTACGGGCTATCTGATTGGCTAGCTGGCTGAGTCTCTGAGTGACTGACTGCTTCAGTAACTAAAGAAACTGCACGACTGAGAGACTGTTTGCCTGACTGACGGAGCAGCTAACGACTGAAGTATCTGAATGTCTGGCTGACTGGTTAGGTAGCTCACTGGCTGCCCGCATGACGTATTCAATTCTGAAAGGTCTCGCCATTTTTGTCTCATTTCCGTCCTGAAATCCAAACGGAAGTTCTGTGATTGTGTCACTGCTACAGCTGTCTTAATGGCGTAATAATAACGAACTAAAAATGGCTGACGAGCTTTCAAGCGACCACTACAGGCGACGGGACGTGACAACATTCGTGCCTTGATTGCCCACTACATACATGATTTTTACCTATTTTGCCGTGTCAGAAAACGAATGTGACACAACAAAAAATAACAAATAAATCCGTAACGCCCAACTAATAAAAACAACTGTTCAAGGTCTAGTAACGTGTAATGGCTGCTAACAATGGGAAGATGACATATAACGCATCCAGCGCATTGTTACGCGCGGCTACCGCTAGATGTCATTATGTGTTCACCACTCCGTGAGAAGACTTTTGGTTTGTGGGCGAATGAGTGTTTCGAGTAATGCATGACGGGAAGTGGTAAAAATAATAAAGAAAGGAGAAGGTATGAAGAAGTATTCAGTGAAGTTCTTTTCACCTGCGTCTAACGTTTTCGACACTCTTGGCTGAATTTGTTGGGTAAAAACAATGGTCGTTAGCGGAGTTACGTTTTCTTTCAGGAAATATGAATCATTAATCCCTTTAGTAAGGTAATGAACGCTAAAGTAGTGTCATGTTCAATAATAATTAAATTCGGGATAGACAGTGTTTCTGCAGATATTTACACCTCGAATCAGTTGCATAAAACAAAAAAAAGTGCAGTTGATAATTGTGCATATCGAAAGGTTATTTGGTCTCAAGCAATGGAAGAGGCGAAAAGACAGCGAAGGAGCGCTATTTGCTTCTGTTCGCTGTTCTTTTATCTCAGCTGTAGTCACTGAGCGATGACAAGGGAAACCTAAAGGGGGTATTTTGGAAAATATAACTCCACGGAGCAGATTCCTTCTTGAAAAACTAGCAGTTCCTCATCAAGTCAAGAATTTTCCAGCGTTTTGTGGAAACAGCATTTTATGGCCATTACCACATTCAAAGGGCCCACAACCCTTCCGTATTGTGAGCCAGAATAATACAGTCCATAACCCCCCCTCCCTAATTCCTGAAAAACTTTTTAATATTATCATTTCGAAGATTAATAACGTTTTTAATAAACAGCAAAAACACACAAGTGTAATTCTGGTGATTAAGAACATGTGAAGGGTACCTTAACTCTTGCAGGTGGAATAGACGAAAATGTGGTAAAGAAATGAGCCTGGCGTCTGTTTCTTTTCTTCGCAGCTGCGTCTCGTTAACAGGACGGCGTCACGTTAGGATTGGTGTAACGTCAGTAAATAGAATTTCTTAAACTGCTTTGTGTGGAGTGTAAAAGTAATATTTAGTATAGGGAATATGAGAGAGAAATCGAAATCTTTTATTTGTTAATCCTATTAATCTAAACCATCTTATTCATTTAAGCCTCAAGCTCTTCACTGTCAAGTAGATGACAGTTTCGAAATTAAAACAAACCCAAACCCTTTGTCTTTACTCCGTATTTAAGTTATTTTGCTTAAGATTTGGTACACGCAATTGTATGCTTCACATAATGCTTGAATACTTTCTGTTCCGTACAGGAGCGGGGGGCACGCGGTGGCTCACTGCGCTGCAAGCCAAAAAGTCGCGGGTTCGTTCACGATGGTGTCATTAGAATTTTCATTGACATAATTCTTTCGGCCGCACTATGGCACTGCAGTAACAGTAATATTGTCTGGAGGCTAAGGGCGACCGGTTCGTAGGGCTGAAAACTTTACCAAATTTGTGTGCCGACTGTCTATAAATCTGGAAGTCTCAAACTTCTGGAATCCTCTGGGCGTGTAATTGGCCTGTACAGGCATTGCTTCACTTTCGTCTTTACTGTTCACCATACAGTAATAGCCTAGAAATGGTATTATAACACTCTGAAGATTAAACCACCAAGAGGAGCAGAGGAAGAGCAATAGAAGAAGAGGAAGAAGAAGAAGAAGAAGAGAAAGAAGAATGAGGAAGAAGAAGAAGGAGGAGGAGGAGGAGTAGGAGAAGAAGAAGAAGAAGAAGAAGAGGAGGAGGAGGAAGAAGGAGGAGGAAGAGTAGGAGGAGGAGTAGGCGGAGAAGAAGAAGAAGAATGAGGAGGATGAGGAGGAGGAGGAGAAGAAGAAGAAGAAGAAGAAGAAATTAAGTGTTAGGGGTGCGTAGTGAGAGACACTAGCTTTCTTATTACGTGTGGTTTAACAGGAATATTTACTTTGCGAGATTGCAGGCTTCCACCTCGAAGTAGATTAGAACTGTGCTCTTCTGGGCTACTACGCAGCAAGTAGTGGTAAATCCTTACCGACGTTTCGGAACAACCTATTGGTCCCATCTTCATGGGTCAAATCCAAGAACTTTGACGATGGGACCGATAGGTTGTCCCGAAACGTCGGTAATGAATTACCACTACTCGCTGCATAGTAGCCCAGAAGAGCGCAGCTATCAGAAATAATCACTGCTTTGAAGACTAACACGCTGCTGCCGCTCGTCCATCTGGTACAGTTAGGCTGGAAACTTTGTTGAGATTTGGGAAGTAAAGGGACTAAAATTCAGAGAAGAGTGTAGCAGAGAAAAAGTTCAGAATTCGGGCTGGGATTTAAGCTTGTAGAGCAGAATTATGACTAAATTCGATAACATTGGTTGGACTGCTTACGAAGCGTACAGAGCAAAGTGGGAATTGGATAATAATTCAGCATTTATTCCAAGGCCAAAAAGACCATGGAAAGCCTTGACTGATTTTGCTGGTTGCGTGTCCTTCAGGATGCACGCTTACCTCATCAACAGACCAAAGTGAACCCTAGGAACAACTGCACATCTACAGCTGCTTTACCATCAAAACACACAGATGTGTTCTACATCGGTTTTCGTGCCTGTTCCTTGCGATCAGAAGCAACTGGTTTAACTGACACCTGCAGAGGCAGGAAATATGTTTCCTTTTGTTTCCAGAAATATTTGTTGCACATCCTATTACAAATTTTGAATTATTCTTCTTTGAGGAAGACCAAGCACACAGCTCAGCCTACTGACATTCATAAGCGCCCCTTCCCATGTCCATTTAGCCGCTCGCATATCTAATACAATATCCCAGCACTGCCTTAACACTCTCAAAGGAACTCCCCATTTTCTCCATTCACAACGTTCTGGAACCGAAAGTTTATACGAAATGCTTCGTTTTCTTCATTTACATGTTTGTTTAGATTTTTGCTGTTCACATGTTTACGTTTTTATGCATTTTCAATATTTCCCCAAGACTAAACATGTGTATCCATTTTTCATTTTTATCGTGCATAGCCTGTTACTCGTTTATCCCCTCCCACCTCCCGCCCCTTAAAATGTCTGTACTTATTCCTTATTTCGTTATTCTCAATTATTTTGTTAATTTCTTATGTTCTTCGCGCCGTAGTTTATGTGCGTGCATAGTTTGTTCGCATGCGCCATACATAGGCCTGCTTCAGCTGTTGGTAAGTATGTACTAGTTTGTTCCACTCTTGCGTTCTGATTGGGGTGTGTAACGCGAGCAGCTCTGTAGGAAATTCCTGCGACGAAGCAAGGTACGTGCGTCGGAGGAATTACTGACAGGGTATTTCAGGATGCAAAGGAGTGAAGGAGAGAACACACAGACACATACACGCACGAGGAAGACGAGGACGGGGACAATCCATGTTTTGCTTGACTGAATCAAAATCAATGAATAGAATAAGGAAATACTAGTAGTTGTACCTAGGAAGACAAATTCAGCATCTTCTTCAGAAGAAGGAAGAGGAAGGGGGAGGGGAGAAGTGTGAGCTAATCAGAATCTCTCTCTACTGTAGCGAAATTTCAGTGGCGAACTGTCAACCGTGGTCTCCGCGTCTTTTCTAGTCTTTGGGTTACTTACTTCACCGATATTTTGTTCAGAATTGGTCTGAACATCGTGTCATTTATCAAACCCATTTTCGAAATGTTTAATGTTCTGTTTGTAACAATATTAAAATGTTGCTGTCATGACGTTTGATATGCTACCAACAGTCTATAAAAAATCTGTCAGTATCTAAAATTTCAGTTAGCCGGTAAAAGACGGATAAAAAATGAAATTACTTTTTTTTTTGTTTTGGTACTACCTGATTTCCGAAAATGCACCACTTCTGGTTGAAAGCCTTAACGTTTCTTCTGTTTTTCTTCTTGTATAAAGTGGCTTTGAAGGTGAAAATTATTATGGACTTGTGGTGGGATGATTCAGACAGGGAAAAATCGAATTTCTTTGAGAAACCACTGTCTCAATGCGTTTACATTTTCGTCTAAATTTCATTTAAAAATTTACTTCTTTTTTCCAAAGAACACGGTCCTTTTCAATTATGACGACCAATCGAGTAATGTTCTTAAAGGAAATCTTCAGTTCAAGTTGCTAGACTCAACACGAAACACATCTTTACAACGTGTATTGGCACAAATTTGCGTAAAATAAAAGGGCCACAATTTTGTTAAATATATTCCATTTAATTTTATTTCATGCAGAGTGCGTAAGGAAATTGTGGAGTTTCTTAATGGGACAGCATGTGATAGACCCAATTTGTAGTTACGACTGGGCTTAAAATGTTAAAGTAAGTGTTTAGGTAATCATTGTGAAGTGACAAGGAAATGTATATATAGTGGTAACATGTTGCGAAAAATTCTTCTAAGGGTAATAATGGTAACTTAAAAACTTACAAGGCTTTTTTCTCCTATATCAAGCCCATTTGGTTCTTCAGTTACGCGCTGAAAATTTGGTGACGAAGTGATATGAGATTAAGTACATTAAGGGGAATGGTTTAAATATATTATCTTTTGAATACTTGCGTAAGGTTATAGTTTCTGTAGTATAAATGGTAATCATGTGATCAAGGCCAGGGATTTTTGAAGAAATTCTGGAAAAAATTAATTAACTATAATGTAACATATCTGAGAAATTACATATGAGTATGTTAATTATGGTAGGACGCTCAGTACGTACATATCCGTCAATACGTGTTACTACTAGAAACTGAACAAAATATTATCAAGTTCAGGATAGAAGACCATCAGAGTTGCACAATATTACGTCTATTTCAGCATAAACAAGAAATTTTGGTAGTGACAAGCATAAAAATACCGGTTTCCCATCACGTGTAAGAATGCAATTTTCAAGAAGTCTTAAATATTTCTTTCAACGGAATGTGCTGTTGAGGAAAAAGGCTGTAAGACGGAGCATTGGTGGAAATACAATGAACGAAAATATTCAAGACTGAAGAGAACATGTTTAGAGAAAAAAGGTCACAAAATGTATTGATATTTATTTCGAGAGACATAATTGCAATCACAAATCAGGTTGTGACTCTTCACCTTGATGAAGGATAAAGACGAAGATGGCGCGCGAAAGAACGAGCTGTCGACATTTATGACATCTCAGTCTGAATCTGTAATCAGCCGAAGGAAATTATATTGGACCCTCTCCGGCATTTCCGGGGTTTCTTTGTGGTCGAAGACTCTTAATTCTCTCACTTCTAACTCACAAATTCGATTACGCTGTGGAAATTTTTACGGGTTTAATTTACATTTCTTACAAGAACCAACTGTAAAGTGTAACTATATCTAATAAGTATTGAGCAGGTTTTAACATCTGTATGAAACGTGATTAATTAATTACTTTTATTGGGCCATTTAATGTGCTTACTATGAATGTGTTCACTTTTAGCATTAACACTTGATATAAAAAAAACATATTTTCATTAACATTACTTCTCTTTTGGAAAATCAGCACTGTGTATTCACATTACTAATTAGCAGTTAAACTTAACAAGTAAATTCTGAAAGTAACCAACAAACACACACACACACACACATAATCAAACGAATCAGTTCAATGTATAATACCATGAAATTGATTTTTTGCTTTCTGTCCCAAGGACGCAAAATTAGTTATAATCAGTAGGTTTGTCTGGCTGTGTATAATGGCCTTGATTTGAGGGAGAGTGAGTCACATTTAGGTTTCTTGTGAGGTACAGGCTGAGGCAGAAGAAAGAGTTGAACTTCGAGCGTACAGTAAAATATACACCCCCCCCCCCCCCCTGAGGGGGGGGCTAATATTGAAGAAGCTTTCCAACATCGCGCATATAGCGGAACTTAGTAAAACCAAATGCAGTCATTCCAGTAGTAGGAACTGACGGTTGGTCTAAACTAAGAATAGAGAAATGACAGATAAAAATGGCGTAGATAGAGACATAAAAACGACCGGCCTGTGGCTATTTGGCCGTTTATAATTAGTAACCTCTTTAGTTTCGTTTGCAAATAGCGAAAAGCCACTTCTAGCTTGGTCATGTCTGTCTGTCTGTCTGTCTGCCCGCATGGAACAGTTCGACTCCCACTGGATGGAGTTTCAGGAACTCTGATATTTGAGTATTTTTTTCAAAAATCTTTCGAAAAATATTAAGTTTCATTAAAAATCTAACAAGAATAACGAATACATTATATGAATATCAGTGCACGTTTTTATCATATCTCGCTCAGTTCTTTGTAGAATGAAGAATGTTTCAGACAAAAGCTGTATAGAAAATCAAACCACACATTTTGTGTCCAGTAACTTTTTTTAAAAAAATTATGACTTTTATGACATAACGTGGAAAAATATTGTAGAGCCGGACAGACCACAGATGACAATATGGCGCACGCACATTGCATAGTGAATATTTAAGTATGCAAAGACACACTCAGAATATGTAATACTTATTGCTTTTCCACTGTGACGACGGTTGCATAAACGCGCCTTAAAATTCCATTATGCGTTTATCGCCTGCATTGTTTCAATATTCGATTTTTTAAATCCAGATAATCTTAATGTATTCCTTCTCAAAGCATCTTCACCCTATACTTTGAAAGTTTTTTTAAGGTTTAAATAATTTTGAATTGCCGGAAGAAATTGAAATTCCATTCACAAGTAAACCAGCGTGTTCAAGTCGAGAAATGTTTGCTGCCGCTCAGTTAGAAATTTGTTGCACCCTTGTCGTTTATTTGAAAAGTTTAAAATAAAATACGAAAAATTATTATTTCTGTTGTTGCTTTGTATGGGTGTGATATGTGGTCTCTCACTCTTAAGCGGAGAGGCCGCTTGGACCAACGTACTTTTCTAAGCAACTGATATATCTACAGTGACGAAAATTGTCCACATTCGTACTTTAATTTTTCCTGTATCTTCTGATATTACAGTGATATATTTGTAAATAAATTTTTAACAGTTTTTTTAAAGTACAGTATTTCACAAGAAGAGAGCACTGACAAGAATTTGACTGCCTAAGAGAAGGGAATTAACAGCAGCCTGGAGAAAATTACATAGTGTGGATCTTAACGATCTGTATTATCTGTAAACATGTTTAGGAAAGGAAATCAGAGAAGACGAAGTGCTTGTGTTACGTGGAGACCATGGGGGTATCGTAAATCCATACAATTTTTTTTTTTGAAAACCTAAGGGAAGAGACCTCCTGGAGCACCTATGAGTATATGGGATTATAGTCTGATAATAAAATCAATATTTACAAAGTAAGTCTAAATGGATTTGGCGAATAAGAGGATTAGTTTTCATATTATTGTGCACAGGGTTAAGGTATGTGCTTAGGGGGTGTGCCAAATGTGTCCAGACACACCATAATGTCTCAAAATTAGGTATTTTACCTCATTTATAAATTCGTGCTTTTAAGTAAAGCTCAGTTTTCAAATTAACCCTTAACCCGCTAACGTGGAAAATATGGTGAGCTCCTAATAATGCAAGCAGATGGCAGATGGGATTTAACTGGGCGTTTAAAGGGTTAAAAAATGTTACTTTTAGGTTTTTTTGTGTAGCAGAACTGAAGTACATTATGAGTGAGCATTTAATAAATATTCGTCTTTAAAATAATTAAAGGATAAAATTTCTTGTGTACATACCCTAAAGAAATGTGCTGCACACTCGTATGACGTAGGGACCTTGGGGTTCGAAAAGTCCTGTATTCTCTTGAGTGGAGGGAAGAGTAAGATGCCTGCTTCATCGAGTTCGTTGGTACGTAATGGGCCTACATACTGAATGTTGGTACAAAAGAACACTGCAAGGAATTTCCATGTTATGTAACAACGAAATGTGTTCTCCGGTGCTACACGTATGATACAGCGACTGTACGCACTGAATCTCCTGAGCTATATCTAAGCGGTGTTTGAGAATTCGCTGAAACAGACATTTCCTGCTCTCTCTAAGAGTTTGAAACTCTAATTCGGTGATTCTTCAGTAGGGTAAATGTGTGTTAAGATGAAAATATACCAACAGGAGAAGTTTCTTTGAATGGACGATCGTGGAAGGACATACTGTTAGGCACTCACTTGTCCAACGTTTGTATCTAGATCAGGTGGCCAGCCACTCCGCCTCTGTAATTTGTGGGGTCTGTGCATTGTTCTCCTTATTAACTGAGTTTAACAAGCTGCTGCCGCGCACTGTAGTAAGAACTTGCAACGTAGTCAGACCTGGTGTGTGAGAGAAAAGCAGTCAAGCAGGCAGGCGAGGTGTCGAAATTGTCTTCTTATTCTTATTCTTCGACGTAACCATTTCCTCTTCTGTGTCGTCATCGGGTGTACAAGAAACACATTTCAGAGGAACATTATTGTCTTGTGGACTGTAACACAGGGTAGTCTGGTAGATGTACACTGACGTTTCAGGGTAACCTATGTCCTGCATATTCAAGGTAAATAATTCTGAGGACCCCTTGCCCTCATCGTTGTGTTTGAATATCATAATATCATATTTGGTAAAGAAAGCTGCAGTTTCCTCAGAAAAGCCGGTACTTGTTTACCCCACTGAAATTTGTCATCCTAGAAGGTGGATTGGGGACCGCGGTAGCACAGTGGTTAAGGTGCTGTGCTACAAATCGGAAGTTCGCTGGTTCGATTCCAGATGGTGTCATTGGAATTTTTAATCGGTATAAAACTTCCGGTCGCACTATGGCCCTCGGGCCGACTCAGCCTCTAACAGAAATAAGTACCAGGAGTATTTTCTGGGGATAAAAAGCGGCCGGTGCGTAAGGCTGACAACCTTACCACCATCCTGGACTATTGTCACGTAATCTGAGAATCTTAACTTCCTGGAACCCTCTGGGCACCTCAGGCCTGTAATGGACTGATTTAACTTTTTTCAGAAGATAGACTAGCCTCCTAGTAATATCTGCTAGGATCTCACAGCTTATTAGATTTTCATAGAATTTTATGTGGGAACGTGGCCTGAGATATCCTAGGCTCTCGTAATGTAATTAGACAGGTTAACAACGCTCCTAGTCAAAATTAAAAATTCAGAACTATACGTTTTGAGGTCTAGTTTAGTTTGAAGTTCCCGGCCCCTCTTAGAACTTATATGAGGCTGCTTTCTAAGTGGTTTTTCCCCAGCACTCTACATTTTTGTGTCCCCCCGTTTTGTCATGCCGAAATATATATTGGGATGTTTCCAGTGGTAAATCTTAAGTTTATCACCGTACTGTAGCTCAGATGGAGGCAAGTAGAACGCATTAGAAAGAATACAAAGGTCTACTAAATTTTATAACCAAGTCTGATGGTAAATGTCCACGTGAAAGAATTATTTTTACCTGGGAGGATGATATTAAAATTAATCTTAAGCTGCAGTGTGTGATGAATTGGATCAGATTTTACTGGCTCACTGAAGAATGAAAAAGCCGACTAGATGCCACTTGATATTTTATTGTACTTCTTATAGGCTCAAAATATTTCGAGCATTACTATGCCTATCATCAGGAACTCGCGACTATGATGTTGACTACAACATTGGTCGTTTCGTTCTTGGTTTGCTGTATGTTGGAGGTTACGTGCGGTTAGGCTGGAGTAGTGTCCGGGCTGCAGGCTCAAGCACAACAGCAAAACAAGAACGAAACGACCAATGTGGTAATCAACATCATAGTCGCGAGCTCCTGATGATGGGCTTAGTAATGCTCGAAACATTTTGAGCCTGAAAGAAGTACAATAAAATAATAAGTGGCATCAAGTTGGTTTTTTATTCTTCAGTTATCACAATGATGCACGCTCCAATAAAAATCACATTTACTGGCTCAGTTTATATTTCACTAGCGGGCTGTTACAAACTCGACTATGTGTCTTTTCTTTAAAAAAAAATAGCGTCCATCTGCTTGACTGTCTGAACGACTTTCGGTAAGGACTCTGCGCTCTAGAGGTGTTTTGAAGTACAGAAAACGGCGAGTCTATATAGAGCTGAAATAATTAATGCGAGTTTTTAGGTTTCGCATCGATTCCCGTGAGGCATCTCTTCTTCTGCAATATGACACTGCCTAACTGGGTTATTAGTTCCCGACGTTTCGAGACATCCTAGTAGTCTCATCTTCAAGGTTGGAATTGCATGAGAAGTGATATTCTTGTTAGCCATTTCAAACCTTGAAGATGAAAATATTACGTTGTCTCAAAAACGATATTTCGCAGTGCCGCTGCTTCGAACACCAGCAGAACAGATAACTCTGGGACGTGTGTGTTTAAAGGACCCCATCGTGTTGATATAACAACTCCATGGGTGAACTTTAAGAAAAAACTGTAGCAGTGCGTCGGCATAATCCGAAGGGTAGGATACGAAGTGAAGTTAGGTATTAACTGAATATTTAAATTATGAAATAATTACATAAAACAATCAATTTAAGAAGAGAAGACTTTAACCTAAATAGCATACATGAAAAACAGTAGCTTCCTCTCTCTTTCAGATACGAAAAAAAAATTAAAACTACATTTCTACATCAAACGGAGGCCTGGGGAAGTAAATTAAATATGTCAGCTTTCCTTGGCCGCCGCTGGAGGTAGCACTGTCAACTTTTTAAGTTTTGCTATTTTCTTACAAAATAAGTTTTGGGAAGGCATTAACAGAAGCAAAGGAGACTTCTGCCAGTGCTAAATCGTAAGCTTTCTGAAATTGTCTATATTCAAACGATCCCTTATTAGTTCATTAGATCACGAAGTCGCCAACAAACGTTACCGTATGAATATGTACGATGATAATAATCCCGTTCTTGTTTATTTACGTGCTGGCTCAACAGTATAATGACTAACTTTAAAATCAGCATTAATACCTAAATGTAACATACGCGCAAAAACAAATACCACAAGGAACAAAACGTATACAAAATAACTAGAGACATTTAACTTACATAATGATCTGAGGTAAACGATAGAACTGTGCAATATGCTGTATGCAGTATAAAGTTCCACCCCTGGTAAAACCTTATTAAATTAAATCATGTTTTCTCTGTATAACAACTTCTGCATTTTAAAAGGTGTTTGAGCTAATGCTCACACAGCAGAAGGAAACATTTTGGACGTAAAGCCGATGCTGAATGCACAGATGTCTTTGTGGGGGTCCAAAACTGACAACTAAGATTTTATAACAGGATAAACATTACTTTGCCTCCTGTCACAGAGGTGTTCTAATGAGGCAACGTGACGGTAACGGACATGGGGACAGAGACTATTACAACAGAGGACTGCAAACTTCCGCTGGATGCGTTCCAGGTTGTTGACATTAGATGATGATTACGGTGATAACGACGAGTATCGTGATTTTAGGAAGTGCGTATGTTACTCTACACGTGAAATTAAATCCAGGAACGCCATGTTAAAAACAACATTCAACAAGAAGGAGACTCCTATCACCAGCAAGTTGGACTTACTTTTAAAGAAGGAACTAGTAAAGTGGCACATTTGGAGCATAGCTGATTATGGTGCTGAAGCTTTGACATTTTGGAAAGTAGAAATCAATGTATTGGGCAAAAAACGGGAGCACAGAACATAGTAAACGAAATAAAACACTACCAGAAAAAGTGGCTACAACATGTATAGAGGATGGACACAAATAGAATAACAAAATAAGCACTACAATATAAACCAAAAGGACGAAGGAACATAGGACGACCTAGGAAGAGATGGAGGGACCAACTTCATCTTGAGGATCAAGGAACAGGAAACACGCCTAACCCTTCAGGAACATGAT
>Ga0123352_10009939_pt1 | contig 14919 bp, 5 predicted proteins | sample TergutLab28metaG_FD_89700 | JGI IMG/M metagenome (GOLD analysis project Ga0123352, IMG submission 89700) | Labiotermes labralis P1 segment gut microbial communities from Petit-Saut dam, French Guiana - Lab288 P1 | ecosystem: Host-associated > Arthropoda: Insects > Digestive system > Gut ... | reverse complement strand
AGGCTCACGAGGCTGAGTGGACCCCGTTCCAGACCCACTACTACTCAGAAAATCTGGTAGCGCCGGGGATCGAAGCCGGGACCTCTGTATCTGTAGCCAGAAACTCTGACCACTAGACCACAGGGGCGGTCAATATAATAATACTACTACTACTAAATATATTTCAGATTTACGCTACAGCGGAAATTTTGTGTGTCATGACGTGACATATGAGCCGTTGCAATGCTGCTCATCTGCACCCCATCCAAGGCTGCTGCATGTCGATTCTCTGTCTTGAAGCTTTCACGGCGGCAAAACTCGATAAACTTTTCAGGGCGGAGAGCCTTGTCAAATGAATTACTGCCCGAGAAATCTTGATCGATGTCGATATTCCATTCCTCATATTGAACAGGTTATTGTAGCGGTAACTCTGTAGACTGTCAATGAAATGAATGGTGTGAATCTCCACCAGAAGACCCGATGCCAAGACTGAGAGTTTTGCGGTGTTTTTTTAGTGTTTCCAGGGACGAGAGTTCTTGATATCCTGCTGCAATAATTTCTGCCATTTAGTGCCGGTTCATTGCGGGTTTGTGGCGCTTTGAACGGAGAAATGGTGGGAAGCACAGCTGAACTTGAGTGCTGTCACGGGATACCACAAATACGTCAGCGGCTCCTCACCTATTACTGGCCATTGAGATAATTTTTTCCCCTCCGAACGTTTGTTTATTTCAAATTACTTATAAGTTTGGCTCTAAGAACGGTGAATAGTATAGCTACTGTTATTAGCAGTCATAACGCCTGTAACAAAGATGTGTGTTGTGTCAAATTTAGTTCAGAAATTCTTTAACAATGCATCAGACCTGAGTCCCAAAGTGTAGACTAAACTTTGCTGTGTAGATGAACAGTCTACAAATCAATACTTACCCTTTATTCTGTCAATAGACGTTGTAGGCGAAACAAGGCATGGTACCTGTAGCAGTCTTGCATTTACGTCATAAGTGCAGTTCTGCGCATGTGTAGGCCCCTACTCCTAGATGAGTTGCTTTTGTCTGCCACGTGTCGATACTTTCTCCTTTAATTTTCGTTCTTTTGTTGCACGTTGTGGTGAATGGATTTTGTTAAATTGAGGATGTATTGTTATTCTTACATTTTCTTACAATTGAACATCATTTTAAACCGCTTATAAGCCGCACTTTTTCTTTAGCATCGTCACTCCTCCTGCAGGTGTGGACTTGCGTTTGACATGCAGACAAATTAAGCACAGGAACCGTCTGAGATGGAGATTTTACGGTTGTGTGTCCGATATTGACAGCAACATTGATGAATTTTTAGGTGTCGGAAATTACAATTTGTGCTCTCAGTATTCACTAACAGGCCTGTGAAACAGAGAATCATGTTCCTACATCATATAAACTTTCAAGAACCGGGGTTGGACGGGTAAATTTTAGCACAGTCTTTGAGTAATGCACGGATATTTTATGAACTAAAAAAAGACAAACTTTACGCAATACACGGCGTTTTGTGAGGGATGGGAACTGAGATCGTGTAGCATGCACTGAGATTAGAATAAGTATGATTTTGGCGTAAGTATATAAAAACGTTTTCGTGTACCGTAGCCATACTTGCTTACTATATAGGACGACCGGAAATTAAGGGGTAAGTTCAGGTAAACATTAAACCGAAGACTTTCTAAACATATATATATATATATATATTTATTTATTTATTCAATGGAATATATAAAATATTGACTTATTTTTCATATATACTGATATGTTGCGGGATTACAGCATCGATGAATGTTACAGAATATGTTTCTGTGGAGATGGTGGCAGATTAAGTGGGTTCCAGGTTTTGTCGAATGGTGGGTGGTGTCGAACTGCCGCGTTCTGCTGCCAGATAATTAATTACCGACAGTTATTATTTTATGTAGCGGAAAACACGATAAGCTGACAGACATGGTTGGATAAACGTAATACACGGCCGGAGAGACAGACACGTAATGCGCACAAAAGCTTACTTCATTTCTGCCTACTATTGCGCTAGGCTTGCATGCTTGAATTTACAACATGCTTTAACACGTTCCGTTATAAGGCTCTGAATTTATATCATGTTTACCTCATTAAAGGCCAACCCTTACTTTGAATAATTGTTTAATTTGATGTGTACTTCATTTGTTTCCTATGTCAGGAAATAGGTTTGTCGTTGTTTTAATTAGCTGATATGAATAACTTATTTATACAGGAATATGCTTAATTTACAGAATGTTTGAGTAGCTCAGAATAAATAGCGTCGAAGTTTATAACGATTAGAAGCTAATAAATTAAAAGGAGCGTGAACTGGTACGTTCATGGTCTAATTTGAAAAGATACCTAACATTTTGCATGGATGTAATGCTGAAATGCACAGGGACTCAGTAATTATAGCCGATTTCAGAACCATAATTTCGATGCCAGACCCCAGAATACGTAACTAATTTGCTGCCCATCCGACAGAATACTTTGGTCATAGCAAGTATCATTTGATGTTTCACGAATTGGAAGTTTGGATTGTGGTTGTCCGTGTTGATGTGACACCATATTGGTTAGGTACATACAAAAAATGCTGAGATATATGATGCCGCAATTTTTGAGACGGAATAGTCTAACAGATTTCTTCAAGACTTTATTCAGCATCTACCAGTCTACGCGGTGTAATACCATAAGTTAAGGTACCACGAAGCTTTACTAAACCATAAAAAACGCTGGGGTTTAAATTCGAACTGCTGCGCGGGTTAGGTTAGGTTAGGTTAGGTACCATTCAAGCCATTCACAAACATATATTGCACCAAAGCCAGCAGCCCGTGAAAAATTAAAGGTCCATTCAGTGCACCGAGGGCGGAAGGGGAAGGTTAAGTATGTTCCATACGAAATTATGTTGAAGTTTCACAAATGGGATCGGAGCTGAAGGCGATATTAGATATGACAGGCTGAATGCACTTCAAATATACTCACTTTTTGGGCGCGTTTGCAAAATTGCGAAAAACCACTATTGGCTTCGTCATGTCTGTATGTCTGTCTGTCTGTCTCTCTGTATGTCCTTCTGTCCGTCCGTCCGTCCGTCTGTCTACATGGAACAGTTCGGCTTCTACTGGACGGATTTTCATGAAATTTTTTTATTTGAATATTTTTCGAAAATCTGTCGGGATAATTCAAGTTTCATTTAAATCGGACAAGAAATAGGTCTACTTTACATGAAGGACTATATACATTTATAATGTATCTTGCTCATTTCTTCTTAGAATGAGAAATGTTTCATACAAAGTTTGTAAATAAAACTAAAACCCACATTTTATGGTCAGTATTTTTTTTCCCGAAAAAAGTGCCGTTTATGAGATAATGTGGAAAACTGGTAGGGCTAGACAGGCGGCAGATAACAATATAATATGGTGCGTGCGCATTTCATGCTGGATACCTAAGGTTACAAACGCAAAATCAGAATATGCAATATATATTGCTTTTAAACTGTATCAGTGGTTTCTCGAACGCGCTTCAATATTACTTTTATACTTTCACCGCCTGTCATGTCTTATTCTAAAGAAGGCGCTGTTTTCACCCAGCTGCAGAATTTAGTAGGCCTAAATGCTACTCTTGACAACCTGTGTATAATGAAAGAAAGATGCCCCTGTGCAAGCTGTGTGGCGTATTGTGGAGTGGAAGTACATCCCCATTCATTCTTGTCCTGGGCACTTGATATGTAGGTCAGTGATCAGCTTCACGCTTCAGCGACTCTGCATTATAAGGCAACATAAGTTAATACTTCCTGTTCATTTGCAAGTATTGAACTGCAAAATTTAATACAATTTTTTGCTGCTCTAATTTAATTTCCGTGTACTGTACCTAGCACGCCCCATATTTCACTCGGTCTGAGCACTGACGTGTTGCGTTGCCGTTTTCCTCAGTATTCTCATGGTTAGTATGCTTAAACATGCGTGCTTGGGTAATGAAATATAACCAAAATTAACTTAGACCTACGGTGATCACGTGATTTACGCAAGGTTCTTCATAAAATGATATTCTCATGCTTCCTTTGATGTAACATTCATGGTGGATCCGCTTCGTCGGATGTTTCACACTTTGCCTTCACGTCCCTCATTTCACATATTCCTCTTTATTATATTCAGCATATGAGATATAGTACTTCTAACGTTCTCTTTACGTTCTTCGGTTCTGTGAACGTTATAGAATTTTGCTGCGATACTAGAAGGACTCTAGAAGAAATGTTATGACAAAAGCCGTTTCGATTTTCCGTACAAAATCTTCCAAGCCCTGTTGAAGACCGATATGTTGTACCGAAACGTCGGCAAGGAGTTACAACTACTCGCTGCGTTATAGCCCAGAAGAGCGCAGTTCTCACCTCCTTCGCGGAGGAAGCTTGAAATTGAGCATACTTGTGCGCTTATTCGTTGTTTTCGAGGTGTATGCTCATTGTATCCTGCAACCTAGACATCACCTGGATCACATTACTATTTGACCTGTAGGAAAATCACGTACTTCCTAGACATGTCTTCACATTCTCGCGTGTTTCATGCTGTACAGATGCAAACAGTTTGCACGCGCACTTGTCTCCAAACACGTGCAATGTAGAATGCATATTCAGTTCTGCACCTTTCCCGATCCTGTAACTTTTTGTTTTTGTTTAATTAAGCAGTTCGTTTTTCGCCATTTTGTAGCGCTGCTATTGTTAGTAACTTGTTACAGACGGAACAAGAGTCGTGCAGTCCAAAGATATTCAGTAGGCCGATCCCATTGGACGCGCGGTCTAAGGCGTAAGTCTACGGCCGTTCGCTTGCTCGGACTGCGGATTCGAACCCAGCCGGGGGCATGACTGTGTTCTGTGAATGTAATGTGTTGTTAGTTAAAGGTCTCTGCGTCGGGCCGATCCCTTGTCCAGAGGAGTTCTACAGTGTGTGTGTGTGTGTGTGCGTGTGAGTGTTCCTGAGTGTGATCAGGTGTAACAGTAACCCTCTGTACCTAGAGTATCTAAGCAGAAAGAGGTCAAGTCTAGAAAGAAAGAAAGAAAGATATTCAGGATAGAATAATATACGCCTTGGCAATGATATTGGAGTATAAATGTCTTCCACCGTGCATAAATAACTGGTCGCCTCAAATCGAGGAGAACGTTGAAAATGATTTGGTTTTATGTGCGAAGCGTTTTCCCAGTCACAACTCACAGCCATTTATTACAGTTAGGCCTATTCACAGATGGCGTAATGGGGGTGGAGGATGTTAAGGAGCATGTTAAAAAAATTGTAGACAGATTTGAAAAGTGAGCGAACGGTCATCCCTGATGGTGATCCCACCAGGCGCTGAGGGCATATCGGACAACTGTGAATCAAGCACGAGTGGTGGACCTGAATTTGATAAAATCAACAAGTCAAATTTCGCGGTATATTTCCACGCAATGAAGTTGTCAGACTAAATGTCTGAGAATTTTCACGAATGCAGTAGCCCGATATACACCGGGACTGATATTTTAAAATCGTGCGAAATGGGTAAATATACGTCCATGTGCTCCGGAATTGTGCTGCGAAGTAACGATGTCTAGGAAGAGTAAGTGAGCTGCATTTAACACTGTGATGACTTCTCGTTTAATGATTATGACCTGGGGATCCTCGATTATTAGCAGTCTGGGGAAACTCGGTTTTAGCACTCTGGAGAACCTTGGTTACTAGCATTCCTTTCTGCAGTTTGTCTAAAATAAATCACGTGTTTCATTCATAAAAATAAACTGTCCCCCATATGGAGTTGTTGACACTTAGACGAAAACAACAACGCTTCCGAATTATAGACATTTACGGAACGTCTCTTTCTTGTAGTTTCACTAGGAATTTATTTTATTATTATTATTATTAACTACAATTGGGTTGTCACTCGGTGGCAGTAGTTATTTTACATTTATACAAAATATGAAATTGTTTACTAATAAATTTAAGTCGGGAAGGCTACATTAGAAGCATGTAGTGGCAACTTGAAATCTCGGGAACCATCTCAACATTTACTTTTAGGCACAGGGAAACCAAGAAAAACCTGTGTCGAGATGGCCGGTCACAGGACCTTTCGAATACTGGCTTCTAGCCAGCAGTCCGGCATCTAAAGTAAAAAACAGCAATACACACATAGCACAACAAATACACATAATATGACAACAATACACACAAGACAACTACAACATTACACACAAGACAACTAATAACAATACACACAAGACATCTTAAAATGCAACATGTTGAAAAGGTAAACAACACCAAGGTAAGAAAGTACAGTGTATAGTTTCTAGTATTTTTTACCCACACATACTTTACTTGTAATTCTTGGAATTTTTTGTTTTCCGTAAATACTTTCATTCTTAAATGAACTTTAAATTATTTAGTACAGCAAATTAGACCCATGTAGATTACATCGTTGTATTTTGCATTATTTTGGTGTAATCCAGCCTTTGTTTTACGCTATATTTGCGTTTCTAAAAAGTTGTCGTAAATAAAAAATGATGTTCCCATTAAAAACAACAGGGTAGCCTAATACAAGGCAGCCAACCGAAGGGTGTTAAACCGAAAGTGGGAAAACGCAAACTACGACCTGCTATTATTCGGCACGGGGCGTTAAAGCAAAACATCGTAAGACAAACGGGCTTAAAACAAGGGTCGGATATAGCTTATTGTTTATGCACTTAGTTATATCTACATTTAAATACTGACAATTTTTTTTCGATAAGATTGTAAGAGTATGTTTTGCAATATCCTACCCTCTCCAAGATAACATTCACCGAAAAGTCGGACCACATGCGTGCAGTTTACCAGCAGAACTGCTACTTGCCTACCGGAATATTTTCCGCATACACACGTCGAATTCTGTACAGAAATGCAAACATTGCAAAGTGGTGTGTAATTAACTCAGCGTCAGCCTTCTTGGGCAAACACCGCTCCAGTTACAGAGAGAAGTTGGAATTTAATTTTAGCAGCAGTTTTTGTTAAAACGTTTGGCTACCGTCTGTCATTATTATTTTTACCGGCGTGTTCATAATCTTTAAAAATTACGGATTGCCAATTATTGGGAAAGGAAAATTTTTTTATTCGTCATCAAATAAGAGAACATTTACTTAAACAATTATATAATTAATGTTATTTCTGTACCTTATTTGAAAATAATTGATCATTACCTAACAGAGTAACGAATAGGCAACAGTCAAATTAGTAGATACCTTGCAATTAATATGCAACACATTTGACGTTCACAGACCAACCAGATGCACCAATGTATCAAATTTATTTTATTTCGGAATGACAATCTACATGTTTCGGACGGTCTTTCCGTCCATCATCAGGAGTTCAAGACTGTACATACAGCAACAGGCATATGTGAAACAGATGCTGCTAACTGCTAGCGGGCACCCGCAAGCAGACAGCAGTATCTGTTTGACATATGCCTGTTGCCGTATGTACAGTCTTGAACTCCTGATGATGGACGAAAAGACCGTCCGAAACATGTAAATTATCATCCCGAAATAAAGTAAATTTGATAAAATGGTGCATGTAGTTGGCCTTAGTATAGAAAAAGTAATACGCAACAATTCATTGAATAAACAAAATTACAAACTTCAGAAATGAACTCAATAAAGACATGAACATTTCACTAACTCTGCAATATTTGAGTTAATTTCAGATCATGTTCTTTACACTGCTCTGTGTTCTAAATATACATACGTCACAGCACAGTAGGAAGTGAAACAGAACTGTAAAAGCTGAGAAAGGCATCACAGATGTAATGCTACTCTACGCAAGTACAAGTCGGCTGGCTTTACTTTCACTTCTTTTCAGGTTGTGACTACCCTCACAGAACAAGTGTTAAATATACTGGGATGCAGCATCAGAGTTGTCCCTTAGGCAGTGATGGAAATAAAAAGCATTAATTAGCTGCAATGAACGAAACTTGCGTTTAAGTCAGATACAGAAGTTAAACTAAAAAGAAAGTTAATTTAGAGTAATTTTAATTTAAAGCCAGTTGTAGGACTTTTGTGCGAATGATTGATTTCGTAAAGGCTTCGTTGACATGGTTACCGAGTTAGGACAGGGCTTGTATTGTTGGCTGACAGCATCATTCTTTGTTCCTGTGGAAGACGCATTGAAAAATGAGTTAGTTACGACAGCACAACCAGGTGGCAGCGGTTGTTATGCAGTGGGCAAGAAGCACCTACGGTTCGGTCGGCATTGTTGCATCGCAATTCGCCCGTGATACCTATTTAGCATCCCGTTAATAACTTTTTAAATTCACGACACGCATTTTCGTCGAAATTGTATTCAGTTAAGCAGTAAAAGATGTCTGCGCTTTTGTCGGTGTTGTCACGTGTTAGTTTCCCAATAACTTCTATCACATCGTCCCTTAAAGACATTTTAAATTTCGTGCTGTGAATTTGTAAGGTTTATAACGTATACGAACTAGACAGTTGCTGTATTATCTGCAGAAATTGTAGACAGAAACTCTGTGGTTTAGCAAGTGAATATTCTGTCAAGACGGTCGTATCGAATGATGTGGCAGTTTTCAGCGTGCGTATAATACTGAGCGAGTGTAGAAGGTGTCTTTGAAAATTGCAACTAGATACTGGAACTCTGGGTAAATGACCAACTTGATGCACAATTGTTATATAATACGTTTATTATTATAATCCTCTGCACTTTTCGAGGATTATAATAATAAACGTATTATATAACAATTGTGCATCAGTTGGTCATTTATCCAGAGTCATTCCAGGATGAACGATCAGCAAAACATAAAATTTAGATACAGGAATTTTCAATTTTTTCCCCCGCTGAAAATTCAATGGCTTTAATTAGCTGAATCAGTTGCTTAGTTTTAAAGTTCTCCTTCTTTGAATCAAACCCACACAATTCTCAAATATACAATTGTCTATATCCACATCCTTTCTAATTCAATACTTATAAATGTTCTATTATATAACGTTCCGTGACATGTGTTTGATAATTCTCGTTTTATAAAAAAAAATATAAGATAAGTATAAAACCTTGTGATATGCAATTTTCTGTCAAGTGCTCCCCGATATCTGAAGGTATTGCCCTATTTGAAGGTTCCCAGTCTTGACCCACTTGTCTTTCTCATAGGAGTAATATTAAGGTGAAAGTGAATATGGGTCATTGGTGGGATATCCGAAATACTGGGATAAAATTGTGGGCCGGGTAGCTCAGTCAATATAGCGACTGACTACGGGCTGGACGGTCCGGGATCGAACCCCGGTGGGGACAAGATTTTCCGCCCGTCCAGACCGACGCTGGGGCCCACCCAACCTCCTGTAAAATGGGTACCGAGCCTTTCCTGTGGTTAAAGTGCGGCCGGGACGTGCTGCTGACCACTCACTCCCTTCTAGTGCTGCGCCATGGAAGAGTAGAGCTATACCTCTGCCCACCCTCTAGGCCACACCGGGCCTGCAACGGAAACACTTTACCTTTTTTTTTACTGGGTTAAAAATATGTTTCAGTGACACTTTCACAACCATAAGTCTCACACAGAAGTTTGAAAAGGTCAACCAACACACAAGTATAGACAATTTTGCACCCTTTTTTTCAAGTGCTGCATTTTGTACAGTACACATTCGTAGGGTTTATGGTACATAGAATTTGCAAATACTTTCTCTGACCTAAAGACAGCAACCTGAAACCCCAGTTTTGTGCTCAATAAATCTAGTACGCACGGTGTTAGAATGTTTGTCATCTCGCTGCAGGCATGGCTAATATCAGTCAGCAGTTAAACGACACAACAGATCAGTTCGTCAGCACCATTGGACCGTTGTGTCACTGTAGTCTGTCTTATATTGCAGTAGAAACACTCCTTTCCTCACCCTGTTTCTTTAAAACATATTTCGTTTCCAGTTTTATTTTGTGCTGACTGAACTCCAGGACATTAAGAATTCCCTTGTTTTAGGGAAATGCAGTGTTCTTCAAGGCAACTTCAATTTTGCCGAGATTCTGCTCATGACAACCGATGTTGAGACTGTACCAAGTAGTACTGAGTATGAAAATGTATATTTACAGATGTATTGGCGTGAAATATAAATATATTTTTTTTAGATAACGCTTCCGCAGAATGGCACAAAATAATATCAAATTCGTTGTAAATAAATTATTTGTGTTCTTGAAAAATGAAGAATAAACTCCAACTAGATACCATTTATTACTTTATTATGCTTATATTAGGCTCAACATGTTTCGGGTACCATTATGCCCATCACCAGGAGCTCACGACGATAACTTTGGTTACCACATAGGCCGTCTGGTTCTCGAGTTGCTGCTGGTTGGGAGTTAAGTGCAGGCAGGATGAATGAATGTCCGGACCGATGGCTGTGTTACAGCCTCCGGACCGAAGCCTTCGGTCCGGACACTCATACATCCTGCCTGCACTTAACTCCCAACCAGCAGCAACTCGAGAACCAGACGGCCTATGTGGTAACCAACGCTATCGTCGTGAGCTCCTGATGATGGGCATAATGGTGCCCGAAATATGTTGAACCTAACATAAGCATAATAAAGTAATAAGTGGTATCTAGTTGGATTTTATTCTTCAGTTATCAAGACGATCCACCGTCCAATACACACCAAATCTGTACTCTTGTTTGTTTCTTTCCTCATGACTGCATATCCTTTTCAGTGTATGCAATAAATCATTTGCCTCCACCAAAGAACGTTAAAGGACACTAACAACAATCAACTCTGGTACTTTTATCTCAAATGTTTCCACAAGACACGTCGTAGCCATCGTCAATATTACTACCACGAACGGAAGGTTTTGCTGTTCGATCGTGGATCCTGTTAGTGTAGTCTGTTGGCCTTTCCAACGGTTGTTCGAATACCTTTCCAGTGACTTTTATTTCATCGGAAGTCGGCTTTGTTAGTAAGTTTACTTGTACGCGTATTTATTCCGTACACATTTTGTAGGATTTAAGTGTGACAGTCTTCAGTGCCAGGGTATCTGGAATTTCTATTCCCTTAAACTTTTAAAGACGAAGCGCAGACCGCTTTATTTAAAGGCCCAGTCCGTACCGCGCTGTGAACACTTTTCATCTAGATTATAAAACCCAATCAGTTTAGGCTGTATGGAGCAGAAGTCGCTGGTTGTTCTGAGATGAATGTAAAACTTCAATACACTTTGGACAAAATTTACAAATCTTGAATATTAAAAATGTTGGTAAATCACGTAATATCTTTTTTCTGTGGTGGTGCAGTCTGGTAATAATACCCAGTGAAATTCCTGGATATCATGATCTGTACTATAAACATGACTATAGTCTTTAAAATAGTCCGTCATCTTGGGTTTTGTCAAACCCAGTCCTTCAGTAGTCGGATATTTCGCTGCTGAACTGGTCCCTTGTAAGGACTTAGTGTCAATCGCGGGAATGGCTTCTTCTAGGATTGAACTGAGTAGAAGCGTTTCTAACTAATGATACAGACAGATCTACTTTCCGAACGCTATGTAAGACCCAAGACGATCCACAGTGTAAGAACAAGACTCATGCTTAACTACAGAACTTAACACGGAACATTTAAATTTGCATCATCCATGCTGCTTCCAGCTCTTGTTCACCCCCATCTCAGTATCCAGTACTAACTAGCTACAACATTTATTATGTGTTTTATTCTGCATTTTACACATTATTGTTGTTTTTTTAATATAATTTTAAAACCTTCTTTTCAGAAATTTATCTTCATTGTGTCCTTTATTAATTCGACCGTGACGTTCGGTCTGATTAACACGTACGTAGCATCTTATTGTTCAGTATCATGTGTTTCGGCTCAATTCAAAATTTTAATCTATTCTTTTCTCTTACCTGATTTTGTTACTCATGTTTAGTCATGGTATTTCAGTCACAACACTGTGTTAGGTTTACTGTTCGTCTGTATATTCTTTATGCAATGTGTACATTTTAAATGCATTTTTAATGGGAAAGAGAGCATTCCTACCTCATGGCACTTAGTTTCTATACATATCCATGTTCTCGTATAATTTTCTGATGATGAACTATTTATTTGTTTTTGGCGCAACAGCCCCCGCCCCCGGGTGGACTAGGGCCTTTTAAATCACGAGGTTTCTAGATCACACACAACGACGCACCACAGTCGGCAGGACTCCTCTGGACGAGTGATCAGCTCGTCGCAGAGACCTCTCTACGTGACAACACACAACACTCATGACGGACATCCATGCCCCCGGTGAGATTCGAAAACACAATCACAGTAGGCAGACCTACGCCTTAGACCGCGCGGCCACTGGGACCGGCGACGGTGACCTAAACTAGGGGTAGATATTATTTTCCAGGTAATAAATGATTGCAAAGTAGTGTGTTGTGTGTGACTGTAAATATTGATGTACACCGTTGACTGTGTGTGTCTTGAAAACATCTTTGCTTTCGTTAAAATACTTAACCATATTTAAAGCAATCGCAAGCCATCCAACACCAAGATCCTCCAAACATTCCAGTCAAAAATGCTCAGAATGATCAGCTTTGCCCCCCAGTACGTCTCCAACCAAACTTTGCACAGTGACTTCGAAATCCCGTACGTCACGAAAATGGTTCGAATCAACGCCAACAAATACAAAAACCGCAGCACTGAGCACAGCAATCAGCTGATCAGAGCTCTCTTCAACCCCTCAGTCGACAGACTCAAACGATTATGGCCGGAAGACAGTTCAATAACACAACTCCAGTGACCCACTGATGGATGGTGCCTGCCTCACGACCTTTTCTTACTTCAACCTTACTAATTACTCTATCTAATTGAGTAGATTGTAATTTGCAATATACAATAAAAAAATTAAGACAATCGTATGAACACAGAAATCACTTTAGAGTGGAAGTTTGTGTTTAAGATTCGGCAGTACATTTTAAACTTCTAACTTACGAGTTGATAGCCGGTCAATGGCCGAAATGTCGTAGGTGGGAACTTCGCTCTGGGCTCGAATTTTTTTCCCTTTTCTCTGTCAATAGAGAACTCACAGTCCATTGTACTGAATGTGTGGCAGAGAGGGTGAGTGTAAATCATTATACACATAGCTGGAAACATATTTAGAGCATTGCATGAGTGTGTGTGTGTATTTGTGGAATGTATCGTTACAGATAGCCTGTTTCTGATAAAGACAATTACTCGGTTATCGTCAGAATCCACAGTATCTGTCCGTCTGCATGTCCGTCCGCCCGTCACGTTCCGTATCTCTGAAACTGCTTGTTATAGGGGAGAAGGGTAAATACAGAAATGTAGCTGTAACTTGCTTGGGTTCGTGTCCAGATCGTTGTATTTGCGCAGTAGGCTGCGTTATATTCAAACCAAACACAACGCGCAAAATCGCAGTGGAAATTTCAGTTATTATAGATTATAACACAAACTAGCAAATCTCTGAGACGTGGGGACAAGCTGTACAGGAGTTTTATATCGCCAACGAAATAAAAAGGTCGATCTATTGCGCTCGATATAATTTGGAAAAAAATGAATGAAGCCAGATTTTTTTGCACAGACGCACTATAAAACGTATTTTGCCGTCGAATTTTGGTGTCACACTTTCCTGGAAACTACATCTACATTGTTGAATTATTCAGGGATTTGTGGCTGTACAAAGCTTTAGGACTACATATACTGAATGACGCCATACTACTACTACTACTACTACTACTACTACTTATTATTATTATTATTATTATTATTACAATTATTATTATTCATCTTCATCACCATGTTCCTGAAGGGTTAGGCGTGTTTCTTGTTCCTTAATTCTCAAGATGAAGTTGGCCCCTCTGTCTCTTCCTCGGTCGTCCTATGTTCCTTCGTCCAATTATTATTATTATTGTAATTATTATTGGCAATAACGAGTCGAAATATAATTACCGTTATGGGCTTGCCTAGAATTGGATTCCTGGGTTCAGAATTGTTTCTAATGAACATTTTGACATGAATACTTGAACGAGTGAGTGAGCAATACATTTGTGTGTAACCATGATGGCTCGTAATTAAATAAAGTGGTCGGTCGAATGGACACACACACACACACACACACACACGCTCAGATGATAAGTGTGCTCCTGCTGAATTCATAATGATGTTCGAAGTGAAGTGGAGAGTGTGTAAACCCACATGCGTTTCACAGTGCTGGGAAGTGATTTACATTAACCATTGAAACTGTTGTGTTGCGAAGAAATAGCAGCGTAGTTCAATTTATACCTCTTAGGTAAAAGAAAAGTTGTTTCTAAGCACGCCACGAAAGCATACGAGGGAGTGGAGTTATAGCTCCCCTCATTCCTAACTGTGGCAATAGATACAGGTGATTGGTCAGTTAAAGCCCTGGTTTTGTTACTCCCTGGGGAAAAAAAACCCTCTGGTACTCACTGAATGGATAGTTTGCTGGGTCCCAGAGCCGGTCTGATCAAAATTCATTGTCCCTGCTCTTTCCTCACAGGGAAACTGCAAAATAAAAGTCCAGCTTTTATTATGCCGTCCTTTCATTTTATGATCTTTAAGTCTTGCTGTGTTCTTGGTTGTAATTAATTGGTTGCTGGGGCGGAGAGTTTTGTTTTGTAGGAACTGTTGTAAAGTAAATGTAGGTAACTCTTAACTGTTGCATGAACGTCAAAACACAACTGTCTTTGAATCTTATTTATTACACTGACGACGACATATTTCGGCCACTGTGGGCCATTTTCAGGTCACAAAAATGTATAATAAGGAAAACTATACAGTGTATGATCATTAGTTGTGTTACACGTTCTGGACTTTCAACGAGATCTCGTTGTTGTTCGGTTTATCCATATTGAACATAGAGTTTAATAGTATATATATATATATATATATATATATATATATATAAAAAATAAACACAGATTTGTTTTTTAATATCCCTATTTTTTTTT
>Ga0123352_10009937_pt1 | contig 14920 bp, 11 predicted proteins | sample TergutLab28metaG_FD_89700 | JGI IMG/M metagenome (GOLD analysis project Ga0123352, IMG submission 89700) | Labiotermes labralis P1 segment gut microbial communities from Petit-Saut dam, French Guiana - Lab288 P1 | ecosystem: Host-associated > Arthropoda: Insects > Digestive system > Gut ... | reverse complement strand
TACACACGACCTACGCAGCGGCTCTCAAGACCACCATCCATCCACTAACTCGGTGCAGAAAACCATATGCTGCAACTCAACATCTAATGCTCCTGATGATGGACGTATGTACCCGAAACATGTAGAGCTGAGAATACATCAATAAAATTACCTTGTTGCATCAACTTGGCATTTCACATTATTTCAGAGATCATATACTAAAGTTCTTGCCAACACTGCATCAGCAGAGGTTGGGCTGTTCTATAAAAACAGAGTATTTTGCAGTAAGACATTATAAACACTACTATGGCTCGCGCCTCGAAAACCTGCACGACGTAGGTTTTCGAATTCACCCTTTAAAAATAAGAAGTTGTGATTACTGAAAATTTAAAAATCTTGACAAGCACGTAAAAGTGTTTTTAATGAAGAACGTTCCGACAGTCGGAGTCTCGTACAGAGGCGTAGAAAGGGAGGCGTTATCGGCCGCGGTGCAGCAACGATATCTTCCGCTATACGGCGAGTAGTGTAACGATGAAAAAACGCCCTGTATAATAATGTAGTTAACATAAACCATGAGCGGTTTGTTTATTTCACTTGAAGCTGGACAGCCTCTATTTAAGTTTTTACATACATACATACATAGCCCAAATTTTATGTTTTGTTGGCCGTGCTTTTCTGTATAATCTTGTAAATAAAACCAATTGTGTGGATGACTGTCTGGTATGCATACCAGAATAACAAGAACCAAGTGTCGCAAGAATACAGTTGTTTCTCCTGATGATGAGCTCATATTCGCCCGAAACATGTAGAGATTGATAAATATACTAAGAACAAATTGTGCACCAAATTGGTTGTATTTACAAGATTATACATAGCCTACTGTATTAATTTTATAAGCCCATGTGTTACAGGAGTTTGCTATCATCCGGGTAGTGACGCCGTGTATTTGGGCAGAAGAGTACGGGAATTTTCAGAGGATTCTTATGCCTCCAACATCTGTCTTGGTGATGAAGTCAATCTTCATAGTTGTTTCTGCGAGAAGCTTAGGTCTTGGTGATATTTTTTTGTTTGAAACGGCCTCCAATACTATATCGTGATCAAAATTTGGGGGGGGGGTGAATTCTGCCTTGCAGTTGGCAACACTGTTGGCAACAGGTTCTATTCTTTCTAGGCACACTCGCGGACTAGTTTTCATTCCTGTTCTACACTTGTTTACGGAAAAGTACCTGCCGCTTCTCACTATATATCCATGTGGCCGTTACTGTTCGTGCTGCGGTCATCTGGTAGACGCTTGCCCCTTCTCTCGTAACACTTTTTTTGCACACTGGTCTTGTTCTTGATAGTCTGGAAATAACGCGATGTAATTTTATCACACGAATATTATTATTATCATCATCATCATCTCCTTAATACAGGGTATTTATACTTACATTCCTGAGACAAACTATATCCCTAGGGAATACAGTGTTGCAGCTATTCTGTTGTTACTATTCATGGTGCTTATATAGATAGTTTCAGTGTTGAAGCTATTGTACTTTTACATTAGTACTTTCCGAAGTATGTGTGCAGTGCCCAATATGGCTGTTTTCTGCAGTTCCTTAACTTCATGTTTTCCCGGTATGTTGCTCACGTATTTCCTAAATGACTTTGAAACAGTCCCAGTAGCCCCTATTATTACTGGTATCACCTGTGTTTTTACATTCCACGTGCGCTGTATTTCTATTGTAAGGTCTTTATATTCTAGAATCTTCTCGGCCACTTTTTTAATCACATTTCTGTCTCCTGAGATTGCAACGTCTATTAACAAATATGTTCCCTTTTCATTATTACGGATTATAATGTCTGGTTTGTTGTTGGGGATAGTTCTGTCAGTTCGCATTCGTTGGTCCCACAATATGGTTACTTTGCCTCCTTGACTTGTTTCTACTGATTTTGGCACATGTCCATACCAGTATTTTTGTTCAATTATTATTATTATTATGTTCACGGGGAATGGAGGAGACTGCATAACGAGGAACTAACTGATTTGTACTCCTCACCCAACATTGTGCGGGTGATAAAATCGAGAAGAATGATATGGGCTGGGCATGTGGCGCGTGTGGGTGAGGAGAGGGGGGTGTATAGGCTCTTAGTGGGGATACTGGAGGGAAAGAGACCACTGGGGAGACCTAGGCGTAGATGGGTGGATAATATTAGGATGGATATCCAGGAGATGGGATGTGGGTATATGGACTGGATTGGGCTGGCCCAGGATAGAGACAGTTGGCGGACGCTTGTGACTGATATAATGAACCTTCAGGTTCCGTGAAATGCGGGGAATTTCTTGACTAGCTGCAAACCAGTTAGCTTCTCAAGAATGACTCTGCACCATGGAGTAAGTAATAATCCTTCTGTTCCCATTAAGCGAATACCATCGTGGTTTTCTACTCACATATATAAAAGTTACACCTGCGTGTTACATACTGCATGGCAATTTTCTGTTAAGTGACTAGGACTCCCACTTCGTATTTGGGAGACAGATTTAATTGCAACCAGGTAGCTAAACGATGTATTCTATCATTCACCTTATTGCAGTCTGTCGCATGAGACTTCCGTAGCCTTCTCCAAAGCTGTCCCTAGAATATATTCTAACGCTTCCTCCTTAAGGTTCCAGTATCTGCCCTCTTCTTAAGGTCATCCGGTAGCTTCTTACGTCTCCTTCTTCCCACCATCTTTCCTTCAATAAGGTATTTTAGCAGGCAGTTCCAATGCAAGATGTGACGAAACCATTTCGTCTTCCTTCTTTGTATCTCCTAATTACTTGCTTATCGTATTTATGTCAACCACCAAACTACTTTTTGATCGATCATTTTTAGCCAATCGTAGAGGCCCTCGAACTGCATATTATGTGCATGATCATGGTGACCCTGAACACTGCAGATTAGTCGTAGGGTTTGCATGCCAAAAAAAATTCGTTATATGGGACATGATAACAGGGACACATTTAGTTACCACACCAAAGACTTGGGGTTTTCTTCAGTCCTTAAGAGTAAAACTGAAATTTTAAAATTAAAAAAAAAACTCTAGGGTAAACAATTGGAATCTGAAGATGGAGGCGGCATTTTTTTCGGATAAATTTATACCAGAGTAAATGGTGTCACAACCCAAAATATCAGAATCTAAATAATCACTACCTTGAAAAGCTATAAAACGCGACAGCGGATAGATAGAAATTTACAATAAAATAAATCTTAAATTAAATGTTGTAGACAGCAAACAGGTTCTATACAGGTTACAACCAGTTTCTGGAAAAGAAATCAGAATATCTAAAAAAAAACTGTAGTGACAGGAATACTAAATCGGTTTATTGGTAAGTTGGCCAATAATTCCATCCAGACAAAGCTGACAACCATATTTCAAACAACACGGTCATCTTTCGTGTGTATTCAATAATATCTTCCTGTTTTCTGAGCTTAAATAAAGCAGATACATATCAGGGTGACTCTGCATACAGATCAGTGGTTATCCGACGGACCACAAGACCACTGTTTGTATGTAAGCCACTAGATCATGATACTGATCGACTCGCACATGAAAGAGTTCTACTTGTTGAACCTGTTCCACATAGCCGTAATACTTAGTATAGAAAAGCGTGAAATTTATTTATTTAAATTGTTTAATATTCTGTTCCTACCGCCCATTGAACTGGCTACGTCTACTTTACAAAAAGCAACTATTTCGATAATGTTTAGGGGGGGAAAAGCTTGCTTATTATAAAAATCTTTATGGACAACACAAAGATCCGAACTTCGATACTGGGTTGTTAACGTTGCTGATTTTTATGAGTGTGGCTCAGGGGTGCACAAATCCTTAACGTCATGTCTCCCGGGCGTCTAAGTTTTGTACGGTGGCTCCTGACATATGTGGGTCTTAGGAAAGGAACTGTTTCTTGTCACCTTTCTGGCGCCTGGAATTTTGTAGCTAATCCTCGATGCTTAGAAAATCTGTGCACCACTGGGGTGGTCACAATTTCAAATATCGACTTGAAACCCGGTTTTTTTTTTATCTTCCTCAGTCCTTCCAACCTCAGCACTTATTTGATATGTTCAGATTCAAACCCCTGTTCCCTTACCTCCAGAAATACTCGCATACTACACTACACGCTGAATAAAAAAATGGGTGAACTTCAGAGCTGGTCTGAAATACCCTCCATGCTAAAAATGCATGCACCTTTATTCCCGTGCCCTCTGTACGCCTACAGAACTTTGATACAGCGAGATGTGACCGGGCACCTTACTGCTTTTAACACGTAAAGTCTTCCTTTGATTGAAATATGAAAATATCCCAACAAATTACAAAGTATATATACCTGTAGCACATATTTCTAGTTCTGTAGATCTGTTAGCATTATTATTGTTGTGTATTACTCTTTTGACAAACATAAGTACAGTTTCCCTGCATGTTATAATGTTGAACTAATTTTTCGCGTTATCATCATTGCGTTTGTAGCTGTTGATCGTCTAATTGTATTTCTTATACAACGTATGTATTCGTGTGACCTATCTCCGTACCTAGTAAATCGCAAATGCTTTACTGGTTTAGGGGCATGAAACCGAAACCTACCGAAAAATCTTCGCACGTCTGTCATGTTCTTATATTACCTTCTACAGAAAATTATTATGAAAAATTTCATGTCTTTCTAAGCCTTGTTCTCGTGCATTATCTCGCTACACTAAAATAAGTTGCGTCTCAGGTTCTCGCGTCCACCATGTCGCTATTGGTGTTTATGAAATGCATATGTAGGTTATCGGGATATACAATATCGACAGACGTACACAGAGACTATTCAATTCCAAAGAGCTTCGTTATTAATATATTCATCACTGCAAAGTAATAGATTATAATATCCACACAAAGTCGCCCTATCCCGGTGGCCGTACGGTCTTAGGCACAGGTCTGCGACCTCTCGATTGCTGGGATTGCGGATTCGAATCCCGCTAAGGGCATAGATATTCAACTCTTGTGTTTGTTGTGTTTTGTGTAGGTAGCGTTCTCTGCGACGAGCTGATCACTTGTTTGAGGATTCCTACCGTATTGTGTGTGTGTGTGTGTGTGTGTGTATGTGTCTATTTTTATGTTATATAGAAACCTTAACAATGTAGCTGTCTAGACCTGATTTGGGCTGCTGCGCCACACACGCACGCACACACAAACACGCACACACACGCACACACACACGCACACGCACACACGCACACGCACACACGCACACACGCACACGCACACACACGCACGCACGCACGCACACATACGACGTCAACAACATATGCATTTTATAAAGCAAGATTATATTAAAATAGTACAACCACAAAAGTCACTAGGAAATGACAAATAATTGCTTCTTACTACAACAAATCATGGTACAAAGGATTTTATAGCTCTCACAATATTTTAATAAAATGAAAACAATTTAAATATACGTTAAATACGGGAATATGTTTGATATTACATAACACGTATATACATACGTAATTCCGTGTTCCTTGAATTTCTAACGTAAGAATATAATTTTAATAGAAGAGAATGGCAAGTAAGGGGTCTATTTTATGGGAATGAAAAATTTAAAAAACGTGGATGTTAGTCAAATTCTTTTTTTGTATTAAAAATATTTGTGTAGTCTGCTTTACTGTTTGGTATTTAACATGCGAAACGAAACAGTTCGTCCTCCTTCAATAAGAATGAACTGGGTTTAGAGAAGTACCAAAAAGAGAAGAATATTGACGTTTAAGTGGGTAGTGTGTGGAAGGAGACGGTCTTCATGTGTAGCTTGCCCCAAGAAAACAGGGTGTCAAACTGGATAGCATTTACCCTCATTTACAACAAAAATAAACTCTTCCCATTTGGAACGAAAAAATGTGTAACGGTACTCTAGTTTTCGTCTCGTTCTTCTAACTCACCTGTCGAACGAAGGATGCCGAAGACAGCCGAGTGAAACCGAACGTACGTAAATGCAGCAGGAAGGTGAAAGAACGGCCTTCCCACCAAGAATGCGTATTCACAACCGGTCGTGACATAGCTTCCGTCTATTTGGCATACTGACTCACTTGCTTACCTTCCGAAATCACCCACAGACTACTTCAACACTCTGGAAAGCTACTGCGGTTTTGGGTTCTTTAACTGAGAGCTGACCGCGTGTACAGCCAACTTCAGAATCGCGTTACAGTTCGTAAGCGATATCAGCCCATTTCAATGGAGATGTACTTACACAGACAGGCGTGTTCTTTATACATTACTACGTGTAGCCCCTGTCAGTCAACAGTTCGATATGAAGATTCTGGAAGCGTCACAGTAACTTATGATGTACCGTCTGTGCAATAAAGTAATCGAGAATAATAAATCCTGATTTTTAAACCGAGATTAGATACATTTTGAACGCTTACCGCAGCGCTATCTGCCTTCGGTCTTACGTCCCTTTCTTCCTCCCTAAATATTAATATTAGTATTGGTGTTATTAATAATAGTATGTTAATAATGCTAATAAAATATTAATATCATTAATGGATTTCCATATGATAATTTAGCAACCTACTTAAGCGATTCCATCAGTCCTTACTTTCTTTCTCCCACTAACTAATATCTAATTTTGTCCTATTATATTTTTCGTCGGTCATCCAAGTAGAATTACGCAAAGAGGTTTCCCTGACAACATTTTTGCCTCCTTTTCCAACAAGAGTTATCCATTCCTCCCACATTACTTTATTAATCTAAAAATGCCACAGAAGTATTGGCATAGCAAAGATAAATTTGGCTTCTAAGTATTCCCGACGAAATAATGTATGTAGGCTCTTAAATACATTCATTAAAAGAGAAAATTTAACATTCTGTTACCTACATTTATACTGGTAAAGGTAATGTAATCCTGTTACAGGCCCGGTGTGGCCCAGAGGGTGGACGCAGGTATAGTACTATTCTTCCATGACCGCGGCACTAAAAGGGGGTGAGTGGTAAGCAGCACACCCCGGCCACACTTTATCCCCAGGAAAGACCCGGTACCCATTTTACAGGAGGCTTGGTGGACCCCCTGGGCAGGCGGAAAACCTCGTCCCCATCGGGATTCGATCCCGGACCGTCCAGCCCGTAGTCAGTCGCTATACACACATTTATACTGATGTTAATAAATAAATTAATAGCTAAAGGTAGACAGACTATTTTCTTTAATATGAAACACTTTCTAGTCTACAAAACTACACAAACTGTTTGATTACTAACATTTGCTTTCGATTGGTTTTGTGTAACTTTGCCAAACGAAAATACTCCTGCCTGCTTCGTGTTAGGGAGGTCCCGGTTTAGAAGCTCGGCTAACCGAAATGAGAACTTTGTGATATCCACAATCCCTCCATGCGAACATCGAGATATTACCTGAAATTTGGCCACGAACAATTTTTTTACATTTCATTTCCAAGGCAGCCTGTTTTGCTCGCCGTATCATTTGATTTTATGCATTTTCAGGCACTAACAGCTCCTTGTAAAGCACAAAGAATTAGTATATACATAATGCCGCTTCCAGACCCTCATGTAAACACGTTTTACACAAACGAATTATTTATGTGGGTAATAACCAGTATTGTTACGTTAGTGAAATCTGTGAGACTAAGATAGAATGGGCTGGGAATATGAAAGTACAGACCCTGTAGAATATTGCTAACGGAACGCCTTGCAAAATGGCCACTTGGAACATCGACATGGCTGAGCAAGTATAACATCAGGATAGACGTTAGGAGAGGGGCTGTGACAATGGGAGGTATATGGAAATAGCTACATCGCAGGCTTTTGCTTTATTGGTACTTTGGAGAAGGCGGGTGTTGTTACTGATTGTCACTAACATTTAAGACTCGTAGAAAAATTTATTAGAATTTTGCCAAAACTTCCGAAATATCTGTTCTGTGAGGTTAGGTAATGAGGAATTTAGAGACTTATAAATGGGAATTACGCTTATAATAGTATGGATTCTAAGTACTATATTTTATATTCTGATTAGATATTCTCTTCCTGTCTGATACCGAATGTACTTATGTCACTTTGTAAAAAATAATTCGCGAACGTTTCATTGGGTGTTCTTTCCGATTTGCTCTTCTTGTCGTAGTGCATGGGTGAATTCATTGGCGTTTTTTGAACTGCAATTAAGCTATTGCGTACCGTCGGACGGGATATGTGAATTTTAGAGGGTGGTGAATTTATGTCAATACAGAAACCCTGGTGTCCTGATATCAAAACAACGATGATCGCCCAACAAGACACAAGTCTGTACGAGCTGAGATTCGAGAATAGAACCTTTCAAATACAAGCCACGAACTTTAATGTGTAATGAAAAGCACTAGTGGAAGGAAACTGATATTCATACAGTGCGCTTTCAGTTGACGTACTGTAAAAAACACACTGAGAACTTTAATGAATATGTTCTGATGTCAAAGGATTTGCAGAGACGTAAATGCTTTAACCCTTAAAGTACATTCACGTCACTGTGCAGCTGACATTCAACTGACAATTCAGACTGTTGGCCTCCCTGCAGGGACCTTCATCAGATCGTACCATATAGTTAACATGATAATCGGAGGCGTCACCTTCGGAGTGGAAGGGCCTGTCTTGTGTCCAGTCCACTGTCTTTGTCAAGAATGCCTATTGAGACGTTCATATTTTCTGAAGAGTAAGCAAATAATATTCATGAAGGCACAGATGAGGACTAAGGGTATGGCTCAACTCTTTCTTTAACCGCTGTGCTAGATGCGGGTGGGTGGTCAACGCCAAGCCCCTGCCCCTTTACCCCCGGGAAAAGCCCCGCTACAACTTGTACAGGAGGCTGCCTGGTTCTCGGGGTCGGTCTGTAGATTTAAGAAAAATCTCGCCTCCACGGGGATTCGAACCCCAAAACATCCTTCCCGCAACGAATCGCTATAATGACTACCCTATTATCGTTGCAAAATAAACACTACTTAGTAAAGTTAACTTAATTGTGTAATAATATTTATTTTCTAAGTCACATGCGACACAATTGTCTTATGTAGACGAACTGGTTAATGTCGTAGAGTGCAAAAGGCCTAAACACTGTTTACTGTAAGAACCACACGGAACACATCCATATGTTGCGCTGTCATCCGCATCGTCACAGCAAGTTGTATATATTCGCCACCGGAATTTCAAGACTAAAGCTGAGGGCTGCCTCTTTCGTTACTTGATCCACTTAAAATATCAGCTGAGAAGCTAAGAACTGTGTAATAAATTATCCATATTTTCAGCTTCATATTTCAGCAGGTGAAAAGAAATTGGCACGATTCGCTCAGCGAATTAGCAGAGTTGAGCACGTAGGAAGGCGTCATGCTGACAACACACTATTACCTAATTAAAATATTTCCCTTAATTGAGAAAACTTTGACGTTGCTAATGGATGCTCGAATTTATGAGCGGCAAGTTAGCCTACTTCCTAACCAGCATGCCCGGCGGGCTTGTGCTAGTGAGCTTGTTTAGAACGGTTTAGCGTTCCCGGATGCTGAACGAACCTCACTCCACTCTCATAATAAATTATCGCCAGTTATTACGTGTAGTTGGATCTGTGTAAAAATCTACACATGATAAGTAGGTACCGGACATGGACCGTCTCTTCCAAGTACCCAAACACTCTAATTATTGTAGTTTTCGTTTATTCATCGTAGTCCCTTGTCCTTCGCCTGGTTCGTGTTCTTATTTTTTCTGCACTTCTTGTTGACGAAAGACTGACAGATTTGTCACTCCTGGCATAACAAGAAGAGAATAAATTCGAGACGTTAGCTTACAAGTATAAGCAAAATGTAGTCAAGCTTGTTATCTTAACAACGCAACGGGGATGTGTCACCTGAAAGGGACGTAAGCTTGTGTAATGTCAGTTAAAATTATATTTTAAAAAATTAATTTTTGTCAACTTCAAAATAAGTTTGTCTTATGAAATTTATTTGTAATTCCATCATGGTTCAGGATTTTTGTGTAATATTCCTATAATTATATTTAACAATGTAATTTTAAAATCAGCTGTAATAAAGTGTCAATCCAACCTGACACAGCTTTTACACGTGACAGTAACTTCTGTCAGGATCACATGTTGACCTATCACAGAGTTTGTTAAAGGGTTCAGGGTCAAAATACTTCGACGTGTAGATATAGATTGACTTTCAGGCCTCATTTGTTAATATATGTTTTCCTTGGCGGTAAAGCGGCCGGAGCGTATAGCTGACCATTTACGTTTATATAATGCCAAGTGTAAGAATGGGTGGAGCTGTATGTCTACACCTCCTTTAGGTTTCCATGTTGTGCAGAAGGATAACTTCACCTTTACAACTACTACTGGCGATATATAGGGTCTAATCTTATCCTCTGACAGCGTCGTTAAATAAAACACCCGCATATGCTATATGGAATACTGAAGAAAGTGTCTGTGCTAAATCAAGTGGGGTTGCTAATCAGGGCTTTAAAATAATGGAGTGACCGTGTTAGGATACCCTGTACTTTTTTTTTGTTTGCATTATTCACCGCTCAATCTATGGGCTGTACGTATCTAAAATGAATACCAACACTTTGATTTGATGTTTGTGTGACCGTGCATCACTGATTCAATAATATAAGCAGCCAACTAGATGCAACAATAATAATTTTAATAATAATTTCAATCAGCTCAACATGTTTCGGGCGATAATTTCGACCATCTTCGGAAGCAATAGACTGCCTTTACAGCTTGTTGTATAAAGCAAGCTGTAAACGGTCTAGTGCTCCTGAGGATGGTCGAAATTATCGCCCGAAACATGTTGAGCTGATTGAAGTTGTTAATAAAACTATTATTATTACATCTAGTTGGCTGTTTATATTATTGGATACCAACACATTACACAGCATTTCACATGTTCTCTGGTTGACGCCCCAGCCTGGCCGAAGTGTGTGGGAGAAATATCAAACTTACTTGCATATTTGCATTACCGATTTTTGTTGAAGTGTTGGTCATATTTGCCAGTCATGTTTTAATCTCCCCAATCCTTTTTATAATTTTTACCATATTTTATATAAGAGCTTCATGCATGAAATTGATATGAGAATGAAATATGAAGTGTCAGAGCTTCTCGCTGTGAACGTGCGACTTTCAAGAGACGCCCAAATATCTCCCTCAGCCTACACCTGTGCACAGAAAAAGGTTTGTAGGATAAAACTACAGAGATCTAGGGCTCTTTAGATTTACGTACACCTTTAGCAAATAAAATTTATCATTAACGATGTTTCATGTAGGAAACAGAAGAGATTTCCGTGGCAGAGCGGAAGTGATGGTCCACAGCCACGGGCTGAACTTGGCGCTTAACGAGGGCGCAGTTCGTCCCCATACAGACTCCGTTCTTTTCTGCGCTACTAAACTGGCACTTCACTCACATAAATAAAAATCAGCCTAAAGGTTTTAAGTTGCGTCTGTGGCTTCTTAATCATATTGAGTTTGTAAACTGATTCAAAACTTGATATCAAGGTCATGCCTAACATGTTAATGTTAATATACAGTTCTGCGTCGTGTTACATTTAGTAGATATTACGAGTTTCTGTAAGTTAAACTGTCTGTCATCTCGCATTCTCAGAAGGGAAGAATTTCAATTTAATGCAGTATGCTGAAGTTTAGCCAAAAAAGAATTGTTTTTCAACCTCAAAGAATGGAATAACTAGCAGCTTATTCCGAAACACAAAATACAAGTTTGTGTATGCTCCAACAATTGTCGATAAATGCTAATATAAATGTAATTATAGTTTAAATATTCCAAATAAAACTTTTAGCAACTAATTATAAAATAGTAGATACTACCTAACCGAAAACATTGTCCGCCGGAAAAGGCCCATAAGTTTGTGGTCCTTTAAAATTGTCGTAATTGTGGGTTCTAATGCAACTTATTCCACATAAGTTTGTCTGCTATTTGAAAGCTTTACCCTGTATAATTGCTCTAGCCAATCCCTTGTCCAAAAGACAAGAATAAAGTCTGACTGATATAGGCTAAAGGACCTAATCCATGTTATCTTAACATATTTATATTAAGCACATTACCTTTCTGAATTTTGCTTTCAGAAATAACTAAATAGGTTTATTATACTAGGATTTTAGTTTTAGACTACGTATAGACGATGTTTTCACGAGGTGGGTACTTTGACAACCCGAAATATACATCAAGAGTTACCTAAATCTTTGCCCTTGTTTCATATTCAGGAAGTTTGTATTCGATTCCCGACTCGGTGACTGGTTGCAATCCTAACAAATGAGGTATTCCACAGTTTTCGTTCGGCCCCCCCCCCCAGGAAACCGCAGGTTTGAAAACTTAAAACTTTATACAAATAAATTCTTCCGCATTCTTTCTATTTTATCATTTATAACAAACCTTCCATTCGACAATTTATAACCCATGTATGTGAGAAAAAATTATTTAAAGAATTAAAGAAACAACATTGTGTTGTATATATTTTCTGTCAACAGCCCACAATCTTGCCATCTGTCTTCAGAGGAAGGTGCATTCTTGACACAATACCGTACAGTTCTAGATTTACGATCTTGTTTACCAGATCAATGCTTCTTTTTAGATGTATTAATATCACAAAACCATGTGTGTATAATAGATAATCCGTTTTAAGACACAGGTAGTCGTGTAATGATTTATGGCTTATCTTGGTTTAATTGTTGGCTCGCCTTTGCAATTATAATTTTTTTCCGGACATATCTCGTCTGTTATATAGACACCGTCATGCTACTTAATAGAAAAAACATGATTACAGTTTGTGAGCTGAGAATAACTGCTTTGTTGTATTCTAGTCAGTATAAAAGAAGAATGCCGGTAGAGTGGTGGAAACAATCTGTTCGAGGGCGAACAACTTCTCTTGACTGTTACATAAAAGTAAGTATTTTTATAAAGTCTGCATTTCGCAGGAAAAAATATTAACCTTGAAACTATCTTAGTAAAATCTGTAGACTTCATCTGACAAAATTTTCGACTTGTTGCATATTTTAGTTTTTTTTTCCATCGTGTAACAGCCCTAAGTGGGCCAGGCCCTGCTCATTATCGAGGCTTCACGATCACACTCAGACACACCACACGCGGTAGAATCCCTCTGGACGAGAAATAGAACCGACGTAAAGACCTCTACCTGGCAACACACAATAATCACAAGAGACAGACTTCCTTGCCGCCGGCAAGATTCGAACCCGCAGTCCCAGCAAGCGAAGAGCCTTGCGGCCACTATGATCGGCATTTTAATACGTACGAAACTTAAATAAGTCTTCAAGCGAATAGTCGTATTAATGTGCGAGTGTCTGCCCATTACATGCAGAAAATTACATAACAGAGAGTTTCAAAATACTGTAAACGTAAACTTCAACCTGGAAAAGGCCACAAAGGCCCAGAGGGAGTATAGAGTTGTAGCTGTACTCTTTCTTCAACCTCGGCTGTAGATAGGGGCGGGCGGTCAACGCCACACTCCGGCTGATTTATGCCAGGAAAGAGAGAGACAGTACCCATTATACAAGAGCCTAGATGGGCCCCAGGGTCGGTTTGGACTTAAAATATTGTATTTGTTATTTAAAAAAAGTCTATTATATGATCACACTAAGATGGATGAGGGGGGTGGTTTCTGGGGTATTAACAATTCTGTTAGAATTATTTAGGTTAAAGTCTACTTGAAAGACTTCAACATAGATGGAATGATATTCTTAAAGTTAAACTTAACATGTACGAAAATGTTGAATGGATAAAAGGGGCCAAAAACGATTTTCTTATTAGGACTTTTGTGAAAGCCGTTTGAATCTGTAAGATCTAGAAATTTCGTGTCCTGAATAATTATAATTATTTAAGTGGGCTTATCACCACGGAGTTACTAAAATGACCAACTGCCCACGTAGTTACGTAGTCATGTGGGAGTGTTCTGTACTTCAGCATAGTACATAAAAATGACCAGCTTTCAGCATTGGTTCCTTGGCTGCAAGGAATGCACTATGATCGGTGGGAGATATTCATGCCCTGTTTCACAAAGCCCTCACTTCGAGATTAATTGCAACAATGTTTTGTATCCGATGACACGAAGCAACTCTCACGTTGCACGGTTGAAGTGTCAATTAGAGGTGAATATAATTATTATACGAATTTAAAACTATCGTAACACTACAGGCATGACTCAAAAAAGTAGTTCGTAAATGTAACAAACTATAAATTAGTGGACCTATAGCTCAACTCCCCACACAGACTTCATGTTATGCACAGGAATAACTTGACCTTTAGTTTGCCTTGTGCTGTAACAAGCGGTAAGGAGGATAGTCCATTGAGGTCTGATGTTGACAAGTCAGAGCCTTAGTGTTGTTAAACGGGTGAAAAGTGGGCCAGAGAGCGCACACCCATCAGAGCAGGTTAGGCGTTTGGGCGTGTGTCGGCACTGTTCTTCGTCACTCAGTGGGTGAATTATTGTGTACAATAACAAATTAAGTTAAAGGGTTTCGGTTCTTTAAGCAAATTGTACGGCTACTTAATTTTCTTTACATGTCACTATAAAATTTCACACACACACACACACACACACAAGAGGACCGCGGTAGCACAGTGGTTAAGGTGCTGTGCTACAAATCGGAAGGTCGCTGGTTCGATCCCAGATAGTGTCATTGGAATTTTTCACTGACATAATCCTTCCGTTCCCACTATGGCCCTGGGGTCGACACAGCCTCTAACAGAAATGAGTACCAGGAGCATTTCCTAGAGGTAAAAAGTGGTCGGTGTGTAAGGCTGACAACCTTACCACCATACTGTGCCGTTGTCATGAAATCTGGGAACCTTAGCTTCCTGGAACCCTCTGGGCCACTTCAGGCCTGTAACGGGACTGCTTTACTTTTTACACCACACACACACACACACACACACACACACACTCTCTCTCTCTCTCT
>Ga0123352_10009930_pt1 | contig 14928 bp, 8 predicted proteins | sample TergutLab28metaG_FD_89700 | JGI IMG/M metagenome (GOLD analysis project Ga0123352, IMG submission 89700) | Labiotermes labralis P1 segment gut microbial communities from Petit-Saut dam, French Guiana - Lab288 P1 | ecosystem: Host-associated > Arthropoda: Insects > Digestive system > Gut ... | reverse complement strand
CCCCAGGAAATGCTCCTGGTACTCATTTCTGTTAGAGGCTGAGTCGACCCCAGGGCCATAGTGCGATCGGAAGGATTTTATGTCAATGAAAAATTCCAATGACACCAGATGGGATCGAACCAGTGACCTTCTGATTTGTGGCACAGCACCAGTAGTAATGGTTATTCTATGTCAATAATTAATAAAACTACGGATAATAAATATCATTGACCTATTGTTATGTGTTGTGCATACATATTGTCGTTTATTCTAACAATAATACTTTTTTTATGATTCAGCACACTAAATGAATGAACTATATACGTTGTTCAGACACACAATGAAAATGAGTTACACATTTACGGCATTCACTGCGGTTAGCGTGCACGTGTAAATACACGTACATATATCGGTTCTGTTTGTTGACTGAAATTTAAGTAAACAAAAACGAATTCATACGCAGTTCATTGCTATATAAACTGCATAAAATTAAAACACAAGTAATATATCACCAACAATTTCGAAAGTTATGAAATCAAGTGAACTAATTACATTCTGTGAATGACAGTGTAAAGAAAATTAAATCTGATATTATGGAGGCTAATCTTAGAATAGTTATAGAAGGAAACGTTTACGTCACGGCTTAATCCTCCGATTTCCACTTCAGACGTTAAAAACAAAATTAATTCGCATTATAGAGTCTGTTAGTTTAATTGAAAAGCTGTAACAGTTGAAGATTATACAAGTGCCCAGTTACGATGTAAATGAACACAGCTCTTACTCGTCAACTCGAGCTGAACCAAAGATGGTGCCCGGATCAACGAATCCAGCATTTGCACTTGTTTCCTGGATCCATGAATGCAGAGATAAGACACTGCAATGCACCATGTCCATGTTCCAGTCTTCTGGGATATGACAAGTTTTAGGTATCCTATATAGGTGTGTACCAGTTTGCGTGTTATATTGTCATATATCCGGGAAAAAGGCAGTGGGAAGACCTCGACTGCAACACTTAAAGCAAGTTGCCAGAAACAAAGGAGCTGACAGTTATACAGCAATGAAGAGAATGGCTTGCAACAATTCCAGATGGAAAGCCGCCACCTGATCAAAAGATTGAAGGATAAGAATAAGAAGAAGATACACGTAGTCTTCTTCAACACCACTGTGGGAACCTGAGGTACTGCAAGCCTCCAATCGACACACATTTCTTTACACTAAATTAATTAATAATAATGAACCAACCACGTTCAAAAATCACAAAACGCGTCTGAAAGCTGAGACGGTCAAAACGTTCCCTGTGACTTGCAGAACCCGAAGATCGTTGCTGTGTGCACAGCAGAACGCAACTGCTTCCTATCTTCAGCTAAATTATTTCAGCTTCCCACAGTAGCAAGTAATGTTTTGCTTTCATGTTTTCGGACAGGAATCACTTACGCATTGCTCTTGTCGCTATGTCTGCTAGATGAGACACCCATTCCACCATCCTTGATTTGATCACCCTAATGGCGTCTGGTGTAGAACACAAACTTGGAAACTCCTCGTTTTGCGGTTTTCTCCATCCTTATCTTAGGACTAAGGATTCTCGCCGGCACTTAGTTTGCGTACACTCACGCACTGAGGATGAGGGATTAGGCTTGACGCCTATTATAATGCAATCAACTGTGGGAAGAATACGGCATTGAATCAGCGGACGTGCGCATATTTCTTAAGTTAACTTTTAATAATCTCAGCGTATTTCATTCAATGAAACTAATTTTAGCAGCAAATACAGCTTCTTAATATAGCCGAAAATAGTATTTTTGCGTGTTCCGGGATGGCGTAGTCTGTATAGCGACTGGCTACGTGCTGGGCTGTCCGGGGATCGAATACCGGTGAGGGGAGATATTCCGCACCCGTTCAGACCCGTCCTAGAGCCCACCCAGCCTCCTGTAAAATGGATACCGATTCTCTTTCCTTGGGGTAAAGCGGCCGGGGCGTGGCGTTGACCACTCACCCCATCAAGCGCCGAGGTAAAAGAAAGGGAAGAGATGTGCCTCTACTCCTCTTCTTGGCCTATTCTAGAGTGACATTTACCTTTATCTTTTATCTTTTGGTATTGTTCTGTACGTCTGAAATGGGCGTATAATTATAATTTTGATTTCTGTAAATGTTATAGTTTACCTTTTTTCTTCGTCTATTTCTTTGCGTTAATTTGTTCCGAAGCCATAACACCCAGTTCATTATCCAGGAACTCTATTTTGTTTTTGTTGTGAAGTACACATTATTAACTTCCATATTTTCAGGCCATAATTTAATCTGAGCTGAAGAAAATGCATTAAGAGTCTGACGGTATTATAAATGGTTTACCAGCAGACACGAAAGGCAGGTGCGTGGGGATTAATGTGTGTAATTTGCACAGTAATGTACCAAGATTCAACGTACTATTCTATCTTAAAAAGCGTCTGTTTATTTGGTAGCCACATATTTTGTAATTTCTAGAATTCGAAGGCGAAATGATGGGCAAAAAAAAAGGGGGGGGATAAATACTCGTAAATGACAAACGGACGAAATAGAATGACATCTGTGAAGTTGCCCTGCGCCTGCAAACCGGTCATCTGCTTCGTATTTAGAGAACTAGCAAATAGTAGTACTTTTGCGTATCGCCGACACGCCCCTTATTTTGGCTACACATTTACGTAGTGCACCTTCAATTTAAGGGGACCGCGGTAGCACAGTAGTTAAGGTGCTGTGCTACAAATCGGAAGGTCGCTGGTTCGATTCCAGACGGTGTCATGGAATCTTTCATTGACATAATCCTTCCGATCGCACTGTGGCCCCGGGGTCGACTCAGCCTCTAACAGAAATGAGTACCAGGAGGATTTCCTGGGGGTAAAGGCGGCCGGTGCATAGAGCTGACAACCTTACCACCATCGTGCGCCGTTGTCACGAAATCTGGGAACCTTAAGTTCCTGGAACCCTCTGGGCCACTCCAGGCCTGTAATGGGACAGCTTTACTTTACCTTCAATTTAAAGCCATGATTCCACTCAATTTTAATTTTTATATATTTATCATAGAACGTGGATTTCTGTAGCAGTGGACCCAGTCGGCCGCATGTATTCATCTGCTAACACACTTTCTCCTCCCTATTTTCTATTTGTCCGTAATAATTAATGCACTAATTAATGCTGCATTCTCTTATAATTCAGTTGACTGCAGGCCTACTGAATATTGTGCTTTCGATGCATCATTAATATTCATAAGTAGAGATATATTTCGAATTCATTTGAAATCAGCTGATTTGATTGTTAAGTGTGCATTCTACCAACTAGACACATGATCAAGCAGGAAACAAGGAGCCTCAAAAAGCTTGACGAAACTAACACAGCGCGATATTGAACCGAGATTTCAGTCGGTGCAGTGACTAGTTTACGTGTCGGGCAGTCCAGAAATTGTGCTTCGATTCCGGACAGAGGCACAAAGTTAACTGTTCTCAACCCAGCTGCCTCTTGAACAACGACGAGGGCCATTTCTGTAGCAGTAAATAAGCCGGGGCGTGAATCTAACGATGCAATTTATTTCGTGCTTCGTAAATAACAGCGCGCTGCTTTACCTTCAATCCCCTATATGACTTCATCGCTAAGCTTAAACAAACACAGAACAAGGTTTCCTCTATTTCCAACACAGTAATAGTTCAGAAGTTATTGTTAACACAAGAATGCTTTTGTTAACAATATTTTTCTTTACGATTCCCACGTTTCAGTACAAACGCAGGCAGCTAACTTACACGTAGCTCCCTTTTTAAGCCTACGTGTCTACACGACGACTTTCCAGGACTTCCATTGAGGCTACACATTCATTTTTCTCTCATCCGATGGATTTGATCCCATTACTGTAGTAAAAGTATACAGACGAAGACTCGCAACACTCCAAAGAAAAGTAAATGTATCTTAACATACAAAAACGTATTAAGGCGTTATTTAGTGAGAAAAATGAACTTTTTGTGACATGAAAGTTTTTCCTGTCGTGCATATAATTGGAAAGGTGGAGAAAGAATGGTTAATGGAGGAGAAAACTTGACAAAGAAGCCAACGCTTTGGTTAATAAGGTAGGAAATGTGCTATACGCATAATATTGAGACGCTTTTGCCTAGCTGTTTTAGTCGTGGCAAATCAATAATTATTTCGTATTCTGAATGTGTGTCAGTAGCCTTAGTTATCCAGCATACAGTGCACGTTCGACTGTGGCCTGTCTGATTCCACAATATTTTCCCACATTATCTCATAAACGGCACGATATTCGGGACAAAGTTATTACACATTAAATTGTGTTTTGATTTTCTCTACAACTTTTGTCTGAAACATTTCTTATTCTAAGAATTGAACGAGGTATTGCCATAAATATACTCAGGTCTTCATGTGCAGTACCCGTTATTCTTGTCAGATTTTAATGAAACTTGAATTTTCTCGATGGAGTTTCGATAAATACCCAGATATCAAAATTCATGAAAATCGTCTAGTGGAAGCCGATTTGTTCCATGCGGACGGACGGACAGACGGGAAGACAAATATGATGAAGATAATAGAAACTTTTGGTAAAGTTACGAAAGCGCCTAAAAAAAGACAGCCAACATATGCAAGACTTTGCAGTAAGACAGGACTTCGGCTTCGGTAGTAGTAGGAATGTTTTTTAGTCGCTTTCGCGGAATTGCGAATAGATAGTATTAGCTTCGTCATGTCAGTCCGTCCGTCCATCCGTCCGCACGGAACAATTCGGCTTCCACAGGACGGATTTTCGTGAAATTTTATATTTAAATATTTTTCGAAATTCGGTCGCGGAAATTCAACTTTAATTAAAATCTGATAAGACGAACGACTAGTTTACTCGAAGACCAATACACATTTTTCATTGTTTACCGCGCAATGCTTCTTAGAATGAGAAGTGTTTCAAACACAAGTTGTAGAGAAAATCGAAACACATTTTTATGCTCAGCGACGTTTTATTTCTTTCGAAAATCGTGCTGTTTATGAGGCAATTAAAAAATACGGTAGAGGCTGGCATCCACAGATAACAATATGGCGCATGCGCATTGCATGCTGTATACCTAAGGCAGCAAACACACTCTCAGATTATGTAATAATTATTACTTTTCCACTGCAGCAATGGTAGCAGGGACGCGCCTCAATATTACGTTTTAGAACATTGCCTGTCTTGTGTTCTTCATTTTTAGTGTCTCGAAATTGAAGCAGTGTACTGTGGAAGGTAAAAATATTAAGTTAGCCATGCTATAGGCAGGAAATGTGGCCGCTGTAGCTTCTACAAACACAGAACAGCCAGACTGACTCCATTACTAACATATACAAAGAGCCGAACACCACTCCATCAATTTCATCTGTCTGGCTGGAGCTTTGAGAAGGGATGGGTTTCGGTCTAGTGTGTTTCTCCATAAACCAAAAATATTCACAAATTTATGTAGACGTATTGTGAGTGACACAGATATATGCCTTTAAAAATACCTGAAATAATTATCTAAGTTAATGGGACGGAATCCCGCTTGAGAAGTCAATAGCTGTTCAGTGATTCAAGAGATTTCCATATTTCACAGAACTGAAGGATTTATTACCGTGTTCACAGCATCCTGCTAGTGGTCTCCCTCTCTCCTGAGCCAGATAAATCCAGTCCATGCCCTCCCATTATTTTCCTTAATATCATACTACCATCTGCGACCAAATCTTCGAAGTGGCTCTTTCACGTGTCACCACCAGAATCTTTTATGTATTTTTTTCTCATTCGTGCCGGATGTCCCTCCCAACTCTCCCTCCTAACAACATTCGATTAGCAGTACTAGTCGTGAAACTCATTTATATATTTTCTCCAGTTTCCTTTTATTTTCTGCGTCTTTGGCCAAAATAATCTCCTATGCATTTTGCTGTCAAAATCCCCCAGTTTATGTTCTCTCCGCGATATGAGAGACCACTTTTCACACCCATCAGCGATGTCAGCAAAACTGTAGTTTTTTACATTTTAATGTTTTAGTTCCTGAGTAGGAGACAGGAAGACAAACGATTATAAAGTGAAGGGTAGCAAGCAAGAAAGCAAGCACCGAATTCTGATTGGTTGATGTTTTTCACAAACGTCAGTATGTCACTTTATATATAACATAATATTTCACATTTTACATTTCGTCGGTATAATATGTTTTGCGATTTGGTAAGAAGGAAGTCTCTTCTAAAAATATAAATTTGTTCCCTTTTGAGGTGGAAATTTTTCTTTCAATAAGTGTAGATAAACATGCTGACACTGAGTGACGAAGAGTCCCAGTAAAGGTTTTTGGAAAGGACTGCCTTTTCATATGCCACAAGTTTCCTATCACAGGCTTTCTGTGATATGTCCCCACTTCAGTGTTCGGATTTAATGGAGATATTTCCCGATTGCCCCATGCCTATTTCGTGCATAGGGAAAACTTTACCTTTAACAAATGGAATTTAAAAAAATCCACTGGTAATCGGATATCAAAACGATCAAAAGCGTGCTAAGTTTTCGTATGCTGAAAAGAAGACACTGTGTCGAACCGTATCTTAAAGACAAAAAGAAACTAAGAAAAATAATAGGAATTAATACAGACATTGTTGTGCCTATCACTACTCAGGTGGAAGTGAAAATATACACAGGGTGAGAGAAGAGTTTCTCTGCAACTGTGCAAGGAAGATGCTACACTTTGCTCGAAGTTCCAGTCCCATATACAAAACACTGTACGTGGAGAACGTGACCTGTGTCACATGCAACTGGGGGTCACTTCCCCACACTTACTGCAAACATAAGTCCTGTACATTCCCCCCTGGCTTCCAGTCTAACTTACATTCTGCTTCCGACAAGTGCAAAGCGACTTTTCGCTGAAAGTGTGTTTGACTTCGTCATAGAATATTTTACTTGAGTCACTATGTATCCTGGCTTCCGGAGGTATAGGAATGCGGTCTGTGCATGATTTCATGCTTCCGCTGCGGTGCAAATGCGGTCTTCTGGGATGTTACTCAAAGTAGATTGGTAGTTACCGACGTTTCGGGACGGCTTACCAGTCATAACTTCAAGGATCAAGCAGTCCTTGGACTCCTAGACTCTTGAAGATGGAACCGATAGGCTGCCCCGAATCGTCGGTAACTACCTATCAACGCTGCGTGACATCTCACAACTAGCAAGACCTGATATAATCTAACTCATATTCCACCTCCGACAGTTCACAGGGACTTAGCCTGTGTTTAGATTCGTCAAAGAACATTTCACTTTTTACACAATGTGTCATGGCTTGCGGAGGCAAAATAATATAATCTGACCGACGAACTGGCGATTCACTTGCGAAATACAGGCTGCAGGAAGCAAACTCATTTTCTTCAAACATGCGAGTAGAGCGAAATACTGCTAGGAGAAGTTCGAAAAATCCCCCCTTTTTTTTAAAGTACCATATTGTTATTGAATGTAAGAAAAGTAGTGGTTCTTCAATACCTGTATTTGGTTGTAAGTCTGAAGGCAAATGAATATGAACTTTGCAATTCGATGTTGAAATTTTTTAATCAGATAGATAAATAGACTTAGCTTCTGTCTGGAGCATTTTGTAGAAAATAACACCGTGCATATTTACGTGCTAACACATAAAATTATGAAGGCAGTACGAAAATAAATTACTAGGTTGTATGAACTGAATATATCGAAAAATGTATTAACCGATATTAAGCACAGAATTTGATCACTAAGTTCCACATTAATCATCTGAAGCTGTAACTTGTCTCGTCGTGTGTACTGAAAGATCTGGAAGCTGTTCGTCCCGCACAGACCTCCTTCTTTCACGTGCGGTTCCTAATGTGTTTCCTCTCCGTAAAATAAAACAATTGCTGTTCAGACTGCAGACGAGAGTAGACACAACAAAAACTGGCAGCTTTCTTGCTGCGTAGCGCAATGCTCCTCAAAGCTATTTCTTCGGAACTTCCAAACAACGATCCCGTCGATAAATTTCTGTAATGGTGGATTCCCTTAAAATCGCCAGCGTCCACACGACTCCTTCTCCTGCCCTACACAAATATTTTATTGAAATTAGAAATGGTGAATATATTTTCATTAGAGCGCAGTAGTAGCGGTTGGCTCAAATTATATCTCTTCAAAATTACTTGCACACCGCAGCGTGAAGTATGAGCCATAACAGGTTACGTAGAGGAGCGACTGTGCTGTGTTGGAGCTGGACGAAGATCGAGATTTGATTTTTAACTAGGAGAGAGACTTCTCTCTTTTGCAGTGCGTCCGATGACTGTCTAGGGTCATGTGGCACAATGAGGACCGGAGTCTATTTCCTCGGAGGTAGAACCCTCGAATTTTGACGATAACCGCATACTGATGCAGAGATCAAGAATATCTGGAACTCTACCTCTTCTCTCTTATGTCATTGTGGACAACTTTCTCTTTGTACAAGTTAAATGTACCTAGCTTACAATAGTGGCCTATTATTATTATAATTTTTTATTTTTATTTTCAAGTGTTCTGTTTACTGACCTTTGTTACTTGTGTCTGTATGTTTTCTGTTTCTATTTTTGGCCAACTGGCTCTTGATCCAGCATGTTTATAAAGTATTATTATTATTATTATTATTATTATTATTATTATTATTATTTTATGTATTTTTGTGTTCTTTTCATTTGCCTCTGATAAGTGTGTCTGTATGTTGTCTGTTACTTTTATTGACTATTTGGCTATTGATTCGTCGTGTTTAATTCACCATTAAATGTCGCAAATGTCCTTCCACTATAGGCGCTTCAGCTTCAAATGTCATCGGCAGTGTTACTGATATATTCAAATGATGTACACTATCAGTTAATGATTTGCCATTTTCTGATACTACTAATAGAAATTTCAGAATTCTTAAGTAGAACTTATGCTACTGACATTACATGTTAACTGTGGTTTGAACTACACTAGACAATTTAAAATAAATTTCCTATGTTTTGTCTTTTATGACACTGGTGTGACAGACTCTTCGTGTTATGCTGTCTAAACTTCTGATCCTAACAAATCTGATCGTGTAACTAATAGAATGTATATATAATTTTAAGTCCAACACAACCTTTATTATGTAAATACATTTAAAAGATAATTAAAAAATCATAACAGCGACATGTTTCGGCTTTTTTGATAAAACCATCTTCAAGCTGTGACCCGCAACGTTTTAATATACAATTGACAATGTCTCAGAAAATACGAGATCTCGTTTACGTGGTTACTGTAATATATTAGGGTGTAAAATATAAAAATTGAATTCAGTTATAAAATAGCAAAGTAATAAAGATAAAAGGTATAATTAAATACAATTTGACATGTAGGAAGTATATGTTTGTGTGGAACAGTCTCGTACAAAACCATATGTTGCGACAGTAATGAAGAACTACTTCACACAGTTTATGGGAGGTTATTTTATCGTGGGGCTTTCTCCTCTTCGGTGTATATGGAGTACCTGTATTGTATTGCGCAGCAATGTAGTAATATTTCTTGTATAGGTTCGCTGGATGAAACTGTGATGAATATGCAAATATGTAGAAAATATTTTTATTTTATGATGGTGTATAGGTCGTTAATTTGTTTGTATATTTAGTGTGTAGTTGCATTACTTACATTTCGGAGCGTGCGTGGCGAGTGCTTTTTTCCGTGTCTTATACATTTTACGTTGTTCATGTAGAATATGTACGTTTTTTTAGTCTCGTGAAGGTTATATTCAAGTTTCTTTTTGCGCTAATCACTTTCTATAAGGGACTCGAATTTTTACGTGGATAGGCACTGCTCACTTTTGTAATGAACTTAATTCGTGATTGAGTGTGCGGAGCTTTTTTTGTGAATTAGAATGACGATTTCAGTCCTCCTTCGTACTGCACTGTGTGGATGTTGTAAGACTATTGATTGAAAAGCGGTATGGTGGGAAGGTGAAAGGTATGGTATGATGAACTGGGTGTGGAGTGGGAAGCTGTTTTCCAATGTTTAAGATGTGTCAAAGATTTTATTAGGAAAGACTGTTTATCTTTAAGTTGGTTATCATTTGCGGCTTCTGTGTGGATGTAAAAGCCTTCTATAGTTTGTAGGTGTGGACCTTTTTCTGGTAATATAAGATTTGCATAGTGTTTTGTATAGATCCGAAAGTATGCATGTGTTCCTTTAAATATTGTGCAAATTTGGAAGAATGACAATTGTTTCTGTGGGCGCGCATGTATTAATTATATCTTTTGGAGATGTTTTACCTGTTTTTCCTATGTAAGCTTTACCACTGTCTGGACATGTTGATTTGTATACTACAGTAACTGAAAATTTACCGTGGTTATGGGTTTTGGGAGTTGGATAGTGTTATTTAGTGCGATACGCTAACTTTTTATTTACATGTTTGAATATTTTAGTGATATATGTGGTTTCTTTGTCAATGTAGGTGAATGTAACCCATTTTTGTTTTGGTATTACTGTTTGTAAGTTGTTTAACTGGTTTTATTTAGAATATGGAGTTTTCCATGGTTGGGTAGGAAAGAATTGTTGTAAAGTTTGTTATAGATGATCATCATCCATTGTATTTACATAATAAAGATTGTGTTGAACTGTAAAATTATATTTATCCTATTAGTTGCTGAACAAAACGTGACTGCCTCGCCGGAAAAAAAAAGCTGACCATGTATGTGTGTTTTTGTATGAGTTTCTGTTAATTTTATACATGTGTGTGCTAGTTGTACAGTTGGCCGTGTGTAATTAAACAAGCACGTTAATAAATGAGGAATTGAACTGAATTATCAGTTTGTGTTTATTTTCATAGTTCTCTTTGTTGACCTTTGTTATTTGTGTCTGTAGGTTGTGCGTTTCTTTTAATGGCAACATAGCAGTCATTATTATTATTATTATTATTATTATTGTTTTTGCACTAATATAAATCTCATTAGTATCGGCGGTATAGGAAATTGAGGGTCGGATAAGATTTAAGTCGAATTGAGTTCATGTAAACTACAACCAAGATATTGTAAAGCATTGAACGTGTTTGTAAAAAGAGAATTATAAAATATTTAGACGTGACTCTTATGAAAAAGAAATTTTATGCTATATATTAAGGGGCTTTTCTGTTTAACATTTGTTATCCTGTAGCATATAGGAAGATTTGATGAAAGCAATGTAATTTCTGCAGACACAAAACGTTTACTTCTTTCGGCCGAATAATTCCAGGAACATAGTACTTCTGTGGTCTGCCAGAGAACTGTCAAAAGAAGAGTGCCTGGTGTAATTTACCCGACAGTCTATGATATCAGGTGCTTTTAAATACAGGGGAGGAATCGGCCATAATGACTTTAAACATTGCATTTCCGTGGTTTTTGATTTATGTAACGGCGGTTTACCAGTGCAGAATTTATTTTCTTCAGACTGTGGTAACAACGAGTTGGAAAAGGGTAATTTTCGGAAGGTAACCGATTTAATTGCAGACCGCATTGTATGCCACAACACAGATTTTCATCTTTTTCCTCAGCTTCTCAAAATAAATTTATGTCAAATTAAATAATTGTCCAAAAAGATGCGACTGTATTCAGTTCATTGTATTTCTGTAGGCAGCTCTACATGTTTCGAGTGTTGACACCCGCCATCAGGAGCTCGTACAACCGTAATTACAGCTTCTGGCACTGGTCAACCGGTTCTGCTACCATCCGCTCTCGTTGTTGAGTTCCAACTCAACAACGAGAGCGGATGGTAAGAACTTAACAACGAGAGCGGATGTTAGCAGAACCGGTTGACCAGTGCCAGAATCTGTAATTATAGTTGTATGAGTTCCTGATGATGGGTGTCAACACCCGAAACATGTAAAGCTGTCTACAGAAATGTAATAAACTGAATACAGTCGTATCTTGTTGGATAATTATGCAATTTGATTCACGATACATGGACCCATGAATATAAAAAAAGTAAATGTATGTCAGTAGGTTTATGCTACGTAATAAACGGAATGCCCACGTCCTTGCACAGGCGTGTCTACTTATCATTCAAGGTGACATTTGCATCGCGTTACACGATATGCAACCTTGTAATTCAAACAGCGTCATTAAATAGCTTAAGAACTTATGACTAGGGAACTCGTAGAGATGAATAAAGAAAGGGGCTGCTTTGACTATTTAATGCAGTGACATTTCTATGTATACTACTCTGTAGCTTCAACGTACACTGCATTTTTTAATGCGCTGTATTTTCACTTGTGGCCGTCGTAATAAAGAGATAGGTTATCGTTTTTTTCTTAATCGTTAAGGGATTGGTCTTGGTGGTGGAGACAGGCTGTTTTATCTGTGGCTCACGCACTGAATATTGCATATATGATTTACGTGAATGACTTCTTCTAAGGGTTAATCTAGACTGAAACGGGTTTTTTTTTCCAAAGTGTAGTTCCTCTGTGCGACGTCACATCTCTTGCGGGAAAATGTCCTAAGATATTTGTAAAAATTAAGTCTTCCAAACAGCAGTGAAACATCAAGACATCGGTCTCACACGCATAACATTGTGAAGGAACCACGAACGCTAGCCTGCGGTATGTGCAGTGCAATAAGAAGATGAAAACCTCTGATCTGAAAACAAACACGTTTTACGTGTATTTGTATAGCTGTGAAGGCGTAAGAAAAATAAAACATGAAGTTCACAACACGTTTTTAAAGCCAGTGTCACCAATCCCTAGATACGTTCGTATCTAACTTTGGTTTCACCGTATGGAAGTGGGATAGGAGGAAATTGGAGTTATTTGTGAAGCAACATGATTTATATGGTTGAAGGAAACGGGCACGTATCAGCGTAATGGCCAAAGAGGAAAAGAATGGAGTACAAAATAAAATACACAGTAATTGCCTTGTATTTTAACTGGTAGTCAGCCCATAAGTTCCGGAAAGAAATTACAGATAAAAAGCCTTATGTCGGATGGAAGAGTCGTTCGAAATAACTCTGGAACTGTGTATCTCGTAGCGGACAGTATTATAAAATGTTTAAAGAGAAATTAAACTGAATTATATTTCATGATTCAGTTTGTGCCGCGCAGTGAACACGCGCTGTCTTGGCTAGAAAACCAATCAGTTAATGCTGTGTAGGGGACCTACCGCTGTTTTTTTTCCTGAAGACCATAAAAATATGTGGACAAATCTAAAAATTTGTAAAGTTAAACCTGGTGATACACGTAGAAAACATTCTGCTGTAAAGGAAGAACTACCTCGAAAAATTCGGTACATGTTATGTATTTACGGAAAGTATGAAATTCCGAAACATATATGGTGTTCCTTAAATTGCAGTAAAATTATTAAGTACAATAAACGGATAAGGAACCGTGTTTTGTCACAATGGAACACCGATTTCCGTTTGTGTGACAGTGCAACTTGCTGTCGTCATTAATTTCATATTAACACAAAGATTTTATTATTCTGATCTCGTTGTAAAAAAGAATTCGGAAGCTGTCGATTATATATATATATATATATATATATATATACATCGTTAGTCCGGAAGAAAAGTGAAACAACTCCAAAAATCTCGTTGTAAAAAAGAATTCGGAAGCTGTCGATTATATATTATATATATATATATATCGTTAGTCCGGAAGAAAAGTGAAACAACTCCAAAAATCTCGTTGTAAAAAAGAATTCGGAAGCTGTCGGTTATATATATATATATATATATATATATATATCGTTAGTCCGGAAGAAAAGTGAAACAACTCCAAAAATGCATTACTAAACGTGTGACAGTGTTCTCCAGTCACATGGTAATTACACCGCTCGAAAGAACAGTGACACTAGCGTCTTCTCAGGGCTAAGAGTCTGATATTACTGGTGACACTTTTCCTGTTAAAACGTCAGCAGCTTTCGCAGCCAGCTTTTCAACAGAACTCATAAATTATATTTTTTGAGCTGTGACACTGTTTTACCCGAATAACGATACATTAACACGGTTGTGACGTCATACAGACAGCAACGTTTTCGTAAGCAAAGTAGCCAGTATTTTAAATAAGACACGTTTTCATTATTATGGGATTGGATGGTCAAAGCCACGCCCTGGCCACTCGACTCATTATATCCATTATATAGGACGCTAGCTGGTCAGCAGGACCATTCTGTCCGGGTCTGGAGGAGAGAAAATATCTTGCCTCAATGGGGGTTAGAACTTCGAACCGTCCAGTCCATAGTTGGCCGTACAAAATTAATAAATACGTAACAAAAATTAGCAAATTCTGTTACTCCGTATCTCATATTCGACGTAAAATCATTTGAAAGATAGTTGTCAGCAACCAGTGCTAGCAACCAGTGAACACCGTATCCTGTAGCTTCCTCAGTACATGGTGATATACTCCTACAGTGCCTCTGGCACGCGTAAAACTAGTGAAGTGTTCCGTCCTTGTAAGTACTGCACGTATGAGAGAATACATTCTGCTGTAGTGCCTATGCAACATCTATGATTATAATTTTCAGATGAATTTATTACTTGGTGTTGTACAGCTGCTGTAATGTAAAAATAACGAGAACATAATATATACACTTCTAACAAATACTACCAATTGGCGAGAAATGTATTTTTCACAAAACAGTGACTTTTGTGACATATTGCCCTTTTATTTGTATGTAGCAAGAACGATATCACGCGGTACTACTGTGAGTAATTCTTCTGCATTCTACAAACGAAAATAAAGTACTACAAAATCTTTACCTGTGATAAAAGTTTTTATGCACAGAATAGTTCCCTCTGTGTATAGCAGTTACAGATACAGGGTGTCCCAGCAGGAATGTGCCAGACTTCGAGAGGGTGTTACTTATGTTAAAGTATACCGATATAACCCCAAAACACCTATGTCCAAAGTTTAACGGTTACGGAGATAATGGCCAGAGAAGTTTGAAACTTTGACAGCTGTTACACACTTATTGATTACCAAATACATATTAAAACTGGCAGGAATATGT
>Ga0123352_10009929_pt1 | contig 14928 bp, 8 predicted proteins | sample TergutLab28metaG_FD_89700 | JGI IMG/M metagenome (GOLD analysis project Ga0123352, IMG submission 89700) | Labiotermes labralis P1 segment gut microbial communities from Petit-Saut dam, French Guiana - Lab288 P1 | ecosystem: Host-associated > Arthropoda: Insects > Digestive system > Gut ... | reverse complement strand
GTTGACTATATTTTCGTGCTTTATCAGTTTGTCCAATTCTTCATTGTTTTTAATCCTCCATGTTTGATTTTCTTTCTTAGGCCCAAATATTCCTCTTAAGATTTTCCTCTCAAAGACTAGCAAGCAGTTTCTGAATTATATTTTCTTTAAGCACCCATTTTTCTGATACATAGGTCACTGTTGGTCTTATTACTGTTCTATATAATTTTAATTTCGAACTTTCAGTGACTAATCTGCTTTTGAAGAACTTTAGATTTGCATGGTATGCCTTTGTACTAAGAGCTATCCTTTCCTTAACCTCTTCTTCAATAGAATTGGTGTCATTTATAATGGATCCTAAGTATTTATATTGTTTAACCTGCTCTATATATGAGCTTTTAATATTTAAGTTCTCTATCTTGATGTCTTTTTTGGCACACTTTAGATATTTTATTTTCTTCTTGTTTATTGTTAATCTGACTTCTAATGAATTATTTTTTAGTTGTTGGAATGTGTCCATTAGTGACTGTTTGGTACATGCTGTTATCAATATATCATCTGCGTAAGCCATAAGTTGTCTAAGTCGCGTGGAAATATTGCCTCTTACATCCAGTTTCTTTAATATTGTGTTAATTACCAGACTGAATAACGTAGGTGAAAGCGGGTCCCCTTGTTGTACTCCACTGTCTACTCTGAACTCTGATGTGTATAAGTTGTTTACTTTTACCTTTGCCATGGTGTTGTTTCAAGTCTAAGCTTAACTAGCCTTATTAATTTGGGGGGGGGGGATTTTTTTACTGGAATAAGGGATCTAATATTTTATTTCTTTTAATTGAGTCAAAGACATGTGTGTAGTCTATAAATATATTATGAGTATCAATATTATATTCATAACATTTTTTGATAATTTGCCTTGTCATAAAAATGTTGTCAATTGTAAACCTGTTAGGCCTGAATCCTGTCTGGTAGTCACCTAACTCGGTTTCTATAATATCTACCAGCCTCTGATTCAGAATTATTGCAAATATTTTATACACAACATTTAACAGTGTTATAGGTCTATAATTCATACAGTCCAGTCTATCCCCCTTCTTATACATCAGGCAGATTATTCCTTCCTTCCATTGGTTGGGCAATTGTTTTTTTCCCAAATCATTAGTATAAGTTTACATAACCTTTGTTTCAGAGTTCTGCCACCCTGCTTAACTAATTCAGGGATTATATTATCAGTGCCTCCTGCCTTGTTACTTTTCAGTTTATTAGTTATTGAACATACCTCATTGTAAGATGGAGGTTGTATTTCTACTTCGGTCTGGTTATCACTTGTTACTGGCTGTACCCTATGGTTACTAAAGGAGTTATCTGTATCTAGGTTCAGGATTGTCCTGAAGTAATCCTTCCATCTATTTAAGATTTGATTCATTTGAGTGATGACGGTGCTGTTTTCATCTTTACACATAAATGGGGGTCTTATATTCTGCTATTTAAGTTTTTTAATCTCACTAAAGAATTTCCTTGATTCGTTCTTCTTGTGGTTTTCTTCTATTTGTCTGATTGTCTCAATTATCCATTCTTTTTTCTTTAGTGCACACATTCTATTTGCTTCATTTCTTTTCTTATGATACCATTCGCTACTCGCTCTGGTTTTACGCTGTAGCCACTTTCTTCTTGCGTCATTCTTACTCTTAATTGCTAGCTGGCAGTCCTTGTCCCACCATTCACTCCGTTTCTTATCTTGCTTTTGGATCATTTCATTTGCTGCTTCTGTAATTGCCGTCCTAATCTGCTCCCATTCTTGTTCTGCATCTTGCTGTTGTGTTTGTTTTGACAGTTTGGTGTATAAGGCTCTTCTGTATTCCAGGCACTTTATTGGATCCTTGAGGTTTGATTTATTCCACATCCCCGTCCAATCTCTATTTTTCTTAATATATACTTTTGGAAGTTTTTGATTTAGTGTTATCTTAAGAAGATAGTGATCTGAGTCTATATTCAGTCCTCTCATGGTTCTAATGTCCTCAATAAGTTCTTTCTTCTCGTCGCTGATCATTACATGATCTATTTGATTTAGTGTCCTTTGGTCAGGGGCCAGCCAAGTACTTTTATGAATCTTCTTGTGTTGAAATTGGGTGCTCATGACTTTTAGGTTATTTCCTAGTGCAAAATCTAGTAGCATCTCCCCATTTCTGTTCGATAATTCCTGTAGAGTATGCTCCCCGCTTACTTCATTATCAACATCTTCCTTCCCTAGTTTTGCGTTTATGTCGCCAAAAACTATTAGTGTATCACTTTTGGGTGTTCTATCCAGTACTGTTTGGAGATCGTCATAGAACTTTTCTTTTTCTACGTCCGTTTTGTCTTCAGTGGGAGCATAGATATTAATCAGTCAGATGGTTATATTTGCTTTTTAATCTTATCTTCCAAAGTCTTTCGTTTATTGCTTCAAACCCAATGACGTTCTCCTCAATTCTCCCTAAGAGAATAAAGCCAGTGCCCGCCTGATCTATTTGATCTCTGGTTCCACTGTAATATATGGAGAAGTATTTTTTCTTTATTTGCCCGGTTCAGGGCCATCTCGTTTCTTGGACTGCTACTATTTCGAGTTGTGTCTTGGCCAGTTCCTCCGCAAGTTCTTGCATTTCACCAGGTTTGAGTAGTGTTTTCACGTTCCAAGTGCCCGTATGCAATTTGTTACATTCCTTTATACTCGCTTTCGCCTACATCCATTAAGCCGTCTTGTTCTATTCCTTCGTTGAGAATCTTTAGCTTGAGAAAGTTTTCCATGGATGGGTAGCTGGCCCTTCGCATAGATAGTTAGGTTAGTTTAGGATAATTAAGGATATTGTAAGGTTAATTTAAGTTAGGTTATGTTGACACCATCTTTCCTCCCGTAATGGTACTACGGCAAACTGCTTCCTTAATATGTTTACATACATACCTGAATGTCGTTCTCTGTGCGATTTCTTCTTTTGCAGTACATCGTCGTCTTCAGCCATTTGCGACGTTTTCTAGCGTCTGTTCCCGGTCCAATGAAATTATTACATTCATAACCTCATGTCTAATACCAAGGTTGCTGCTTATTATTTCAGTAGTACGTGACTTCTCAATGATTGCAATATGTCATGCGGAGGTAATCACAGCACATTCATGTTTTCAAATCACACAAGCACACGTGAGCATTCCATCCACATTGCTTTCTTCCGTCCCCTACTACATGTAGCAATTGGCAATGCTGTTTAACATTAAAAGTCCCTCTTACTTCCCTATAACGTTCAAACTTTCTCTCCACAGAGCATGCGTATGAGTAACCCAGAAACTGTGACCACAGGTTGCGTTTAGTTTATATTTTTTATGCCAGTCTCTCTCTTTCTACTTGAAATAAATAAACCAATGGCATGGATGTGTCCTTGAGAACCGTCAATACCCACGCGGTATGAATGGACTGGATGTTCTATCTAGCGTCATCAGAATTCTTATTTTATTTTCAGGATCGCCCATGTACTTAGCCTTGACTGTATCTGTAACCATGTATTCCTATATGGCTCATTCTCCTGTCCTGAACGTGGAGGCAATAAGTTCCTGTGAAACACTGGTTAAGTCCCAACAAGACCACATGGTGTCACACTCCAGATGCCAGTAATTTTGGGGTGTTATGGTTGCTCAGAAACTTGTAGAGATGCAGGCACTAAAAGGGGATAAACTACAATAAATTTAATATCTTTCGGGAGAATATACATACAGTTAAGATAAACCACATTTTTGGTAAGGTACTGGTAAGTTGTCCACATACATGCCCTGAAGGCACACTGAGGGAGTGGAAGTACAGCTGCACTCTTTCTTAACCTCAGTATTAGATGGAGATGAGTGGTCAGCTTCACACTCTGCTACTTTGCCCTCAGAGAAAGAAGCACTAGCACCCACTGACAAGGAGGATGGGTGGGCTCCACAATTGGTCCAGACACTGGAAAAGAGAAAAATTTCCTGCCCCTCTGCCCTTTGCTCAAAGTCAAATGACTCCTTGGTCATCCGACCTTTAGCCTAATCACTATTCAGTGATTTTTCAAACTTCTTTTCCTCACACACCACTGTCACAAACAAAGCATTCATGCATACTAGCAGGTACTGCAAATATTAGTATCATACAGTTTGTACTTTTCTATTTTAGTTCTACAGTACTACACAAATGTTTGCTTTTTATTCAAATACATTTAAAACAATTTTTGTCATGGGACTGAAGTCTTTAAAATTGAATTATGAAAAAAATGATAATTCCCAAATAACTTCACCTAACCACACTACCCTCCATGTACCAGCAATGATACACATGCTATTGATAGAAAAGCATTGCTACATTGATTATGCTATGTTATATTACATTCAATTACACAACTATTATAATAATATTAAAAACATTTTCATAAGAAATAAGAAAATTATTCATTTCTTACTTTCATAATACATTTTTCATTGCATCAGAAGCTCACCAAGTTTCTGAAATAATCACAATCAACACTAATAAACATACTGCTGTGTCCTTTTCCCAGATACATTATATGGCTGTTAAATCATAAAATGAGGCATCACGATGCAGAAGTTTTCACATTGAAGTTGCAGAATATAATGAGATACACATTTTATGTAATGTATTCATTTTATGAATAAAGGCCACTACCACAGAAAAACTTTCATACAAACTGAGCAGACAGAAGTTAAAATAAATTAACCAAACACTTTTTAGTGTAGACCTCCCAGTGCCAAGTATTGTTACCTCTTTTGGTGCATGTCAGGTGTACCTCACAAGGTGTGATGCTCAAATTGCCAAACATCAGGTTAAGGCTGAGATTATTTAACAGACTTCCTTATGCAGATGTCGTGACCATTTTGGTCTTCTGTTGATCCAGACAGGCACTTAATTCTGGCACCAAATCAGCCCAAAACCAGGATGGAAATTGACCTGACCTCCTCTATACAACACTTCACTTTGTCCCCAGTACACTTTAGCAACTGCTTTCAAACGAAATTATATAAAATGAACGTGTGTGTAAGCGCGTGTGCGTGTGTGTTTCTGTGTGAACAAACATCAGTATTTTCATTGGTAATTTGTATAAGGTAAAGGTAAAGCAGTCCCATTACAGGCCTGGACAGGCCCAGAGGGTTATTAGGAAGTTAAGGTTCCCAGATTTCGTGACAACGGCACAGGATGGTGGTATGGTTGTCAGTCTTACGCACCGGCCGCCTTTACCCCCAGGAAATGCTCCTGGTACTCATTTCTGTTACAGGTTGAGTCGACCCCAGGGCCATAGTGCGATCAGAAGGATTTTATGTCAATGAAAAATCCATTGACACTAGCTGGGATCGAACCAGTGAACTTCCGATTTGTAGCACAGCACCTTAACCACTGTGCCACCGCGGTCCCCTATTGGTAATTTGCATATACACCCAAAATCAGACAGCAAATTAGAGCAATCCATACATAAATGTTCACATTTTAAAACTATTAGAGACACAACAAGACAGACACCAAACTCTGCACAATATACAAGTAAGCACTGTACACTGCATAGCACAAACTGCTGAAGCAAAACAGTGTAAACTCACTCTGGCTATATTCAAGAAATACACAGGACTATGTGATATATTTTATTATGATTCATATTATATTAATATGTACATATTTATATATCAGGAACACAATATTACAACTTTCATAACTAAAATAGTGTAATCAATATTATTACTTTAGTTACAAATTAATTTAATAAAAAAGATATGGTAGTACAAACAAACTTGGAAGAATATAACATATTAAAATATCTAACATCACACAGTTTTCACAACAACAACACATCGGTTTTTACATTAATGTTCCATACATCCAAGACAACGAACATGATATATGTCTAAGAATGGAATTGTACAAAGGGTGTCAATGTACCATACGTTTTAAAGTAAGCTGAAGGTACCTGGGACGGGATCTGAATATATATCTAACACAGCAGACTCTTCATTATATATGAATACCAGTTTTTAATTGTTATTCACATTAATTTTATGTGACACGATCCTACATTATACAAACCAACAGTTGCCAAATTTCTTTCCTCCTGTAAGAAAGAGTTTACTTTAATATACTTCATTTTTGTAGCAGAGTCAACCACATACCAATAACTGTGCAAAGAATGTTGATAAGGAGTCAACACTGTAAATAGAATGAAAGAAAAAGTTAGTCCCAGATACAATTCTACTAAAAAGAATTCAGGACAAAAAATTTTTTAAAGGAATTCCAGACAGCATACAAACAATACAGAAGATGGTTAAATTAAATTTCTCAAATATGAACTACATCAGACAATAATTAATGCTCAGTGAGTCTATGAAGGGCTAATGACATACAATTTAAAGATGGTACAGTGCTTCACCGAACCATTGTACAATTTAAAAACCGAGTTAGTCTGGAAGCAAAAGCACAATGCAGTGACAATGATGTTTCCTTCATACAACTATATTTCAACTGCAATATTTCTCATAAATATGAAAGGGGTGGGAAAGAGAAAAAGTCAGGCATTGACACTTGTTGTCACTGTGTAGTAATACAACCAATTACAATGACTTCCTCTATCCTACACTTTCTGTAACAAGGCCTCCAAACTCTCCCCCACATACCTTATCCACCAAACAGATCTTGGCACTCAAATACTAAAATAACATAAACATAACAGAAAATCATAAATAACAATTACATAAATTTCTTTTAATAAGATTAGAAAAGTAAAATTTCATTTGAAGGAATTTAAATTCTGTCTTGTTACCTGATCATCTTCAAATATATAACAGTTTTTTGAATACAGTAAATTGTAATCATCTGATAACAGAAAATCATAAATAACAATTACATAAATTTCTTTTAATAAGATTAGAAAAGTAAAATTTCATTTGAAGGAATTTAAATTCTGTCTTGTTACCTGATAATCTTAAAATATATAACAGTTTTTTGAATACAGTAAATTGTAATCATCTGATATTGTGTGTGGAAGAGATGCTAGGATAATGGCAAACAACTTCATACATGGAAATCAAGACTAAGTCTTCTTGTAAAATGAACAGTATTAACTTCACTTCCAAATTATGTTGCTTGTGTTCAGTGTTTTAATCATCTTAATACTTTGCTGAACTGTAAGCTCTACTGTGACAATCACATTCATCACAATGTTTCTCGAGGTTTAAACACTTTGGACGTGCTTAATTACAATATGTTTTCTTTTACAGTCACTGACAGTCATATGTCCTTGTACAGTGCCCTACTGAGATCTGAACTTCACCACCCATCTGTCCCCTGGAACTCCATTATACTAACATTTAAACTCAACAGAAATCAAAGAAAATATATGGCCTTATGCCATGGCAATTTTTTTATTCATACATGTAACATCAAATATGAGAACATATTAGCTATGCTGAATTTGTCACTACTTCAGAGCAGGCAGCAGTACTTTGATGCTGTTTCTTATTAGTGTCTACAAAAAGAAATAAAGTGGCTCACCCTCTGTTCATGCTGTTAGTTTGAAGGTACCTACTAGGTTCATGAGATTAATGTTCACCATCCTGTGAAGGTTAATCCCTTAGCCCATTGTGCTTCCATACTTAATATAGGCTGCAGGTACACATCTGTTTTTGCATTAATTACAGTTCAACTGGTATTATTAAGTATATTAATTTATTACCTAAAAATATAACAGTGTTTCCTGAACCTTTTGCTCGTGGACCCCTTTGGGGCTCAAATGATATCCACAGATCCTCATATCCTTGCTCATGTCAACAAAGTGTCTGGAAGATAGGTATCCAAAATTAAAATTTTATCTCAGAACTGATTTTAGGTATATACTAATATGTACCAGTAGCATACATAACAACGCATTATATGATTGGACCTTAATTAAATCGATTGTCACTTGCTTTGTGGGAACAGGATGTCCCTTGATTAGATAATGTAACCATCATATGAAATAAACACATCAATTAAAGAAGATCATAGATTATTTTTAACAAAACATCATTCCTTTAATTTAAAAAATGAGTAAACTTCTAAGCTTCCATTAAATAAATGTATCTACAGAACCCTTGCAAACTGGTCATAGATCCCTTGGGATCCGCGGAGCACACTTTGGAAACCACTGATGTATAAGGTTCGATTGTACAGATTCCCAGATTTATTTATATACTTCTGTCACTTGTAATTTTGCTTTTTTTTTTAAATACTTTGTCTTCTTAAGGTTGCTTACATTTTGTTTTAGGCGTGATGTTTTATAGTAGTTGCTGTCACTGGCTTTCCTGCTGTTGTCACGCACTTAACAAATCACATGAAATGAATTATTATTCCACGTACCTACCAAACTCCTTTCACAAATATTCATCTCTATTTGAGAGTCACAGTTTAAAAAATACAAATCTTGAGGTTTTCACATTGGTGTGGTTGAAACTCCTTTCTTCTTGCATATGATGCCACATCCATATGTCCTCTAGATGCTCAAAGAGGTAGGGACTATGTTCTTTAGCAACACTGGGAACTGATCACCCAGTGAGGCAATGTCATATGCCACACCAATGGAGTCCTCAAATATGCCACTGAGAAAACCTCATGATATCCACTGATGTGGCATCATACTCCAGAAGAAGTTTACAAAATAATTTTTTCCAAAAAGTTCTGTTGGCAATTTCACACACATTACCAGAGGACCAACTTGGCACCCATGTTCTTTTAATTCACCATCACCAACACAATGTATCATAAACCTATAACCTTCTCAGTACCAGCAGCACTGAAATATTGTATTCAAGACTAGCATACTATATTCTGTACATTAAAACTGCAACTTACAATGTAATATACACTTTTTATACACAGTATAATTTTAAAATTGCATAAATTCTATATTATAACACGTGGAAATGTCACAGTGAGTACTAGAACATCATAATATTAATAACCATACATACAATACTCAAAATCTATTCAAATTTCCATATTTTTACACACATACATATACATAAATATTGTTTCTAATGTAATGTATCACTTTTATATCTTCAAAATGACAGACTAATGAGGTATCCTAGCATTTAACACTGACTTACTGTTGAACAGCCTAGTGCAACTGCATTTAGCAATGGACTTTAAACTGCTCAGAAACAGTATTATACCTTACTGCCCACTGCTTATTCCAACATCAATAAACAAGAACACAACAAGAAATAATGTAAGAGTATTAACACTCCAAGAATTACATTTTTTTTTTTTTACTGGAACTGCACTAGAACTAGTACATACTCTATAATTCATATTATATATTTTTCTGCGGACATGTAACACAAGCCACAAAATTATATTGTGTTAAATATCACAAACTGCAAATGCACTACGTTACAAATAGAAATACTGTCTTGGTTAAAAGCATTGCTCTTTCAAATTTCCATGTTCCCAGTTCAGTGTAATAAACTAGTGGAATGCCAGCCAAAATTTCAAAGGAAATCAGATGAGGTATAGTACACTGTGTTCAGAAAGTTACTCTGGGGTTTTAGGAGCCTGTATTTTCCTAACTACTACATGCATTTTAAGAAAAGAGAGCAGTGAAATAAAGGTTACCTCAAAAGGTTTTTGTCACAAGTTACTGCTTCAACAGCTGCAGTGACTTTGTCTTGTAGCATTATGTTCAAAGTTTGGTACGTGAGCAGCTTGTTATGTTCAAGCACAAGAAGGAAGGTACCCAAACAATAGATGCAGATATACCAAGGTGTCCTTCTGGGCTGAAATCAGATATCAGCTAGATATCTTCTTTGCCTGGGAGCGTAAATTTAGCAACAGAAACATTTTGCAGTGACCTTCATTTTAGTATTTTATTTTCTCCATACAGTGAAGAAAACACACTCCTAAAACCCCAGATTTGCTTTCAGGATACCCTTGCATCATATAACATAAATCAGTAATGCATTACACATCATCTTTCTGTATTTCTCTGGTTAACATGCTGCCCTACAAATCCACTGCTGTAGTCTCCAGGAAACCATGGTTCATGACCTTGCTTTTAGATTTTTTGGCATAATTCACACATATTTTGATGCTACAAGTAATAACACAAAAATTTTGATGCTAAAAGTGACGAAAGTGGAAAAGCCGCTTTCTGCATGCTATGGATCATGTTCCTTTAAAACTTTAATAACAAAAGAAAAATATGACTTTCTAAAATTGCTACTTCCTGATAATCTCCATCTAAAGACCTTTGCAACTAGATGGAGGTGAACAGTCATACTCACAATTTAGCCACTTTATCCCCAGTGAACAAGTCCAAGACACTCACTGGACAAGGAACAGATGGGCTCAGAACCTGGTTTGGAAATTCTGGAGGACAGAAAAATCTCTGTACTTCCCACAAATCAGAACATCACCCATCCAAATCCAACACACTCCTTTTCTCAGTTGAGGTATACAGCTGAACCTCCACTTAATTTTCTTAACTCAAAGCCTTCTCTCTTTTGCTGTCAAATTTATATGGTCCCATCACCTTAGTGTCAAAATTCCTCCCTTTCAGAATGTCACTGATTGTCAGCAGTTCGTCCCCTGGGCTTCATATTTGGGAAATGCTAGATTCAGTTACTGCCAAATTATCCTGACTGAAGTTCATAGTATTCTTCAGTCTCTCTCAAAAAAAAATTCCAAATTGGCCACAACCCTCTTAATTTACTACACATAATATACCCCATTCATGTATAATTATGGGCTGATACAAAATCAGGCAGGGCAGAGATCTGAGTAATTTGCTTGGCCTTACTAAAGACATCCTGCATTCCACTGTATTACTTTGTAGGGATTTTACCTAACAGGGCTATTGAGAAGACTCAGTGAAATTGGGCCAGTTTATTTCAACAAAACTTTTGGAAAAAGATCTGAAATTCTGACATAAGACAGGAAAGGGCAACAATTTCCTTCATTCGTTTTTATTTTACTGAAGTATAATAAAAGCAAAATTAATCAAGAATTACATTTATTTGTCCATAAAAATGCCTTTTGGTGATTACCTCTCAACCTGCATCTGTCTGTATTGGCTTATTTTTGACTACATACTTCAATAAAATGCACATTCAGCAAGAGCTTAACTCTCACTTAAATTATAGTAGTTGTAAAATAATGCAAGGTCCTAAAATGATTATGTGACAAAAAGCAAAAATGAAGGATGTCTTTTATAAAATTATTCAATAGTCTGTTTTCAATACCACATTCAAGAAGCAATCAGAGGAACAGCTGTACATTTCCTTGAGACTTTTGAGTGCTTATATCAAAACATAACACTTAATTAAAGCTAGGCTGTGCATACAAACAATGTATTCTGGGGCACATAAATGGAGAAAATTTAAGAGTAATGTTATATAAAACTCACGTACATTGGCATAAGACCAGGAACTGGGACGTGGACTGGTAGTGATGTACACAGATTACAAGCTACAGAAATTAAGTATCTACATTCTACTAAAGAGTGAAAGTGAAACTAGGATATTAAGCAAAATTTGAAAGCATGAACACAACACAAAGAGTAGTAAAATTAGGAATAAAAAGGCAAATACATGTGTCACATCTTGATGACAATACATATCAGATTGTTTAAAACAAATGCGGTGAATGTAAAACCACAAGACACAGACCTAGAACTAGGCAGAGAAATCATACAAAGTGTAACAGAGAATAAGGAAAAAGTGGACACAAATAAAAGAGGAGAGTCTGTGAGAGGAAGGAGAGAAGTGAAGAAAGTACCATTTATAAGATCCGCTGTGGGAAATAAGCCACTGCACAGTGATGAAAACTGCCAGTGTTTAATGCTACATCAAGAGAATTCTGCTGACAATACAACAATTTTAGGAAAAGAGCAATGCTGTTAATTTTTCAGATCTGTCTTCAAATATTTCAACAAATTATGAACACAAAGAAGTATGTTTACTGTAGTACAAAACTGTCACTGAAAGCGGAATGCAAACTGGTTGTTTCCCCATATTATGACCCTAAACATATCCCTTTACAGACTGTCATGCTATATTTTAGAAAGCCAAGCATGTACAAATGGAGGACTCATGAGGGTTTAGTACAAGCTGTAGACTGTAACATGTTTAAAGAAGACAGTTTCAACTAGAATACAAAGACTTTAAAAGTCATAAGCAGCCAGAGTGAAGATTCAGCTCTTCATAACACAAATGCCTCTATGAGGTGTCAAAGTTCTTGCTTTTCTTTTCACTCGGGTAGTCTCTAATTTACACTGGAGATACACTCCTAGAAATATTAACATTTTTCCTGAAACATTTCATTAGACAAACATAACATTACATGCAACATATTTAGCTACTGCTTAAAAACATGTACAATTAAACAATGATAAACTGGAATGACATAAATATCTGCATCTGTAAGTTGTTCCTTGTTGTTCATGAAGGTTTTGTGCTACATTTACTTGATATACTGTGCTCAGGGCAGGAAGAGCAAAATAAATAATAACCATAATTTCAGCAAAGCAATCAAATGTGCTTAACAACAAGGCTCTCTTTTAGTAACACAGAATCCATATATCTGATATAGCTATTAGATATGCTACATTACTGCTCAACTATGGCAATGTTGGTAACTCAAAACTTTCATATGACATACAAGAAATACAATTTTTATTTTGCATTATAATTTAAACTTGTCCACCATACCCATTACATGTCACAAAAATACAGAACTGAAGGTCACTTTCTGCCCTGATTTATGCACATCCTGACCCACACAAAGCAGGTTCAAAATGCAAAGTAACACATTTCCATCATACTACTATAACAGTACATGGCAATCAAGGTACACATTCATAATATTTTCAACAGAATCACCACACCTATTAAAGCATTTGTCCCACAATGTGATGAGTTTTACTACACCTCTGGGACCAACCCCAATAACTAACTATGTTCTTCATGCTGAATATTCACATCAGTGTCAAAATGCCTTCCAGACAGGTGCTGCTTAAAAGGTCTCTATAAATCACAATGCAACAGATGTTAAGTCAGTCATGATCTCTTACTGTGGCATTGAACTGAACACAGTGCAAAACATTTATGTTACTTTACTTTTTGGACCCCTGCTTGCATGTCAGTTACTTTGTGCTAGCTCATAAAATTTAAATGCTGTCTGTCTCAAGACAGTACTGCTGTGGCATGAATCAAAGACAGCATTTGTTTATGACTCTACTCCAGTCACCTCCTCTAAACAATTATCATAAAACTTTCACCTCCTTCATTTAAGCCAGTTAATTGTCAGAGATTCACAAATACTTACGTGGTATCTTGGTATTCTTGTGAAGAATATCATGCAGAAAAATAACAATGCATTTTAATGTTTGGGAAATGAACTCACTATTACAGATAACACATGTCATACCCTAAACGAGTAATCAGGAAGTCCTTAACTTGAAGAGAAAAATGTTTACAAGAATACACAAATTACAGACAGGGAAAAGATATAATGAAGAAATATATGTTACAACAGACTAAAATCGAGCCTGTGTATCATATCAAGAATGACCAATGAACATAGATTCCTATGAGAGTGATTAGATTCATGAATTCGAGCAACGTAGTAAGTTTTCAGGAACCACAGCTCACTACTCAGAAGATTCTTGCCTGCTGGCGACATACAGAAATATTGAAAATCCAATTATTTCAACTCATATATTGACACTCAGTAACAGGTGCACTTAAGGGTTTTCTACTGGCATGTGAACCAACACCATATTGGACATTCTCAGAATGTTGTGTCACAGTAACAGTATGTATGTATCATATACAAAGAGTAATAAACCATGAAGACGTACAAGCCCAAACAGCATGGCAAACCCCAACTAAATACATATATACATAATTTATCCAAATTATTGCTTTGCAAAGCAGTCAGAATGTCAGACATGAGAAATCACAGATGCACTGAAGCTACCTACAGGATCTAAGATGGTAATGTTACTGCTCTGTATAAATATTCTGTGAAAACTAGTCACAAAATTAGCTTCAATAATGTCTCCACTAAGTGACTTGTCAAAGCACACAGAACAATGCACATATTATAGTGTTTATATAACAGTAAGCTGTAATTTTTGTAATTTTTACATTATGGTCGGAACTACCACAATTATAAGCAGATGAAAGACAATGCATGAGACATAAAGACTGACTCTACTTTCCTCCTAAAGGCCTGTTCAAATATTTCTTGGACTGATTAAATAAAAGCACAATATGTACCAGATAAATTTTACACATTAATACAAAAATTCCAAAAGACTGTCATTTTTCCCAGCATTCCAGCCATAATTTTTATGAAATTGTGATTAGCTGCTCTAGCATCTTTTCTAACATTTCCTCCACTGATTCATATCCGTTTCCTTTTACACTAATTTTCAATGTGAGGAACTGAAAAAAGTCTGTTAGAAACATCAGGGCTTTAGGATGGTCATGGACACACTGAAGTGATAAACCAGATGCATTTCTGCCAAACTTCCACTCATTTCTTTTGCATTGATTTTTCACAGATGTAATAAAATAGTCAAGCAGAATTCTTGATTCACTCTTTGATCCTAGGAATAAACACGTAATGCAGTAAACCTCAATAACTGGTGGGGGAATATATATATATGCATGGTTTTAAAGTCAATCAGTTCTGTCTTGCTTTGTCAGCCTGGGAAATGATTTTTACTTCCGTTATGAAGACTGCTGCTCTGTTTCCTTAATAACTTCCCCATTTTATGCCAACATTTCACACAACTGCAGTTCCCTTAAAGGCATTTCACAAAATTCGCAATGCACACTGTTGGAATTGTGTGTACTGTGTAGTTTTATAGATTCTTCTCTTATTAACCGACAAATGCACAATATTTTATGTTAACACTTTTC
>Ga0123352_10009927_pt1 | contig 14929 bp, 9 predicted proteins | sample TergutLab28metaG_FD_89700 | JGI IMG/M metagenome (GOLD analysis project Ga0123352, IMG submission 89700) | Labiotermes labralis P1 segment gut microbial communities from Petit-Saut dam, French Guiana - Lab288 P1 | ecosystem: Host-associated > Arthropoda: Insects > Digestive system > Gut ... | reverse complement strand
GGAAAAATATTCGTGAATGTGTCGAAAAACTCAGACCCAGATGTTGGCCTGAGAAAACTACAATATGCTACAAGATTTCATTAGTCCAGTGATTGATAACTAATTTAAATGTAATTTTATATTTGTCAACATGCCACACTGTATACATAAATGTACTAATACTCTTTATGATTATGCCATAATTAATTATTAATACTTATTTTAGTTTAATATATGGACTTAAAAAAATGGAAAGTTATTTACGAGTAAATTTATTGGGACCGGGCCCTCGTCTTGTGAAAAAAGAATTTACCGGCCGCGGTCTCACAAAGGTTGAGAAACACTGCTTTAGTTTAATCCTGTTCGTGTTGAAACAAACACCAGTAAAATGATTACTGGAACAATGAATTACGGACCAGAACAGCACAGTCGGTATGGCGACTCGCTACATGAAATTTACCTTTGCCTTAACTGAGGCATAAAATTGACTATTAGTATACTTATTATTATATACCTTAAATGTAAACCACTCTACGAAAGTCACATCCGTACAGACTTCTTATGATCAGGATGTCGATCATTCTCGCCGGTTATCATCATTATCATTTTAGTAGCCTGTCATGCGGCAGGTCCAAAGCCTCTTCCAAAGCCAGCTCTCCACATAGTGCGATTTAGAGCTTCCTCCTTCAAATGAGAGAACCCTCTCCTTTCCTTAGGGTCATCCAGTAGCTTCCAATGTCTTCTTCCTCAACTTCCTGTCACTTCTAACCCCTTTTATCTTTCCTTCAATAACATGTTGTAGAAGGCAGTTTCTACGCAAAATGTGACCAATCCAATTGGCGTTCCGTTTGCTTATTTCATGTAGGATATTCCTCTGCTACTTGACTCTAAGTAACACTTCTTCATTTCTCACATGATCGTCCCAACTGATCTTCTCCATCCTTCTCCAACACCACATTTCAAAACTTTCCTGCTGTTTCTGATCTACTGCCCGGATCGTTCAAGTTTCAGCACCAAATAAAGCTAAGCTCCAAATGTAGTACATTAATTGTTTCTTCCCCAATTTTAAGTCCAATATGCTAGTAAGAAGAACCCTCTTCTAGTTCAATGCAGCTTTTGCCACGGCAAACCTGCAGTTAATTTCGCCAGTTATACCAATATACAAACAGTAAAGGCCTCTCGTCTCTGAATGTAATGGCGAGAAACAGCTCGTTCGGGATTATAAGGACCTTATAACTTTCAAATCGCTGACGCAGCTCACCGTGTTGTCTGGTAGACCCACAATTCCTACCCAATGTACTAGCCGTCGCAGTACTCAGTTCTGTTAGCCGCTGCAGTAGTGACGCGAATCCCATTCCACAACTTTGGTTCGACTGTAGTCAGTTGTAGAGCTATCTATTTCCTAGTAGACAAGGAAATTAAGACCCCTAAATACAAGACAGGGAGACTGACCGGAAGGAGACGAGAGTAGTTATACAATGCTTGGTAGTGAGAGAGACATCTAGTCAATTTGTGGCTTCACAACCTTTTGTCACTTAATTAGGATCCACATCGTGAGATAATAGAACAATAGTAAGATGCGTGAAATTAGGACAAGCGTTTACAAATTAAATGAAAACAAATGGAGGCGTATGAAACTTATATGTAACTAGGCGCATGAGTCTGCCCTTCAGGTGGTATTTACCGACATTAAAAGAAGCTACCGAGCACCTTGAAACACGAACGGATGCGAAGGGCGAAAGTTATAATAAAAACAAATCTTAAATCGGTTCATACTTTTGTGATTATAATAACAAAGATATAGAAAAAATTCATCGATTAAAACAAAGGGATTTTTTTTATTAATGATATGGTGGATCCTCACAACATGTTTCGCTCTAAAGGGACCATCTACAGACAATATATATCCAAAATTACTAAAAGAGACACAGGGTTATGGGCGATTTATACGTACAGGTTGGGCCAAAAGTAGGTATACAGAACCATCAAAATTATACTATATACTTATCTCAGTAATTAACCAACTTGATGCTCAAAATTTTTTGTTTTATAATAAGTTTATTTCATGCCTCTACATGTTTCGAGCACAATTGCTTATCATCAGGGGGTCAAAATTGCATTACATAGCCTCTGGTATCATCACACTGAAACAAGTGAGTGGTCTAAAATTACTAAAATACCACTCACTTGTTTCAGTGTGATGATACCAGAGCATGTGTAATGCAATTTTGAACGCCTGATGATGAGCACATGTGCTCGAAACATGTAGAGGCATGAAATAAACTTATTGTAAAGCAAAAAAGTTTGTGCATCAAGTTGGTTAAATACCGAGATAAATATACTGAGATGCACAGTCAGCAAAACGTCAAAAAAAATTATACTGTATACTGTACACCTACTTTTGGCCCATTTTGTATAAATGCGATCATTTGTACATTCAATCGGTTTATATTAAAGGACAAATAGGGTGTGTATAAATAAAAAATCTATAATTAAAAATGACATTTATACAAGCCCCAATTACCCTTTAATATGAAGCAATTAATTTACATATGCTATTCGTATATAAACCGCCCATAATCCTGTGTCTCTTTTTAGCAATTTTGGACATACGTATTACCGAAATTTGGTCACATTGGAACGAACCATGTTGTAAAAACACCCTTCATATTAAAAATAAATACCCCTTCGTTGCGATCGACTAATTATATATATATATATATTAATAAAACAAACCTTCCAATGTAGACTGTTCCTGGCACATGATTTTCGACGCAACTAGGTTCAGTACACAAGCGTTTCTCAAAAAAATAATTTTACATTCACAATTGTCAAGGTCACAAGTGTTGGCTAATCTCATAAGGATGTTGCGTAATAACATAATTACCCTAAAGACGAGAAGAATTTACCTCAATGCACAAAAATTATTTTCACCTACGACTAGTGTCGATAAATAATGCCCATACGTGCAAGTATCTAGGTACGAGTATGCGTGAATGCGTTTATAAATGCTGACGAAGAGGACACACGCAAACATATACAGGTGTTGTGGAATTTAGGGTTGATAAAATTTGTTCGGGTACAGTGACTCTATGCATCAACAAAAGTATATTTCACAAGTCCGGAAAGCGCTCTTCGCAAATTTTGATTTTGGCACTTGTTTCAACACCAAAGAAGTACATCATACGACGTAATATGCGCGAGGATACTTCCATCAAGTGGAATACTAACTTACTTTCATGTTCCGGAGTTGACCTTTTAGATTTAGGATAGTAAAGAGCTACAGAAATGTTTTATTTGTGGCTTCGTTCTTAGTCGTAACATACAGGAAAACAAAACACACGTGATTTTGATGTTTGTTGGACCGTGCAACATTGTGATAACTGAAGAATAAAAACCAACTAGATATCACTTATTATTTTATTGTACTTCTTAAAGGCTCAAAATGTTTCGGGCACTAAAGTGCCTATCATCAAGAGCTCGCGACTGTAATGTTGATTACCACATTGTTCATTTCGTTCTTGGTTTGCTGTAGGTTGGAGGTTAGGTGCGGGTAGGCTGGAGTGGTGTCCGGGCTACAGGCTACAGAACGTGCTATAGCCTGCAGCCCGGACACCACTCCAGCTTAACCGCACCTAACCTCCAACCTACAGCAAACCAAGAACGAAACGACCAATGTGGTAATCAACAACACAGTCGGGAGCTCCTGATGATGGGATTAGTAGTGCCCGAAACATGTTGAGCCTACAAGAAGTACAATAAAATTACAAGTGGCATCTAGATGGTTTTTATTGTTCGGGTAAAACACACGCGAAAGCGATTAAAAAAACACACACACGTGAACAAATCACCTACTGCACACAGATCACCAGATTCAGTAAAAAGCCTATTTTTTACAAGAACGATAATACATACTTTACAAAGAGGCAAAAAAACGAAGAGTTTTCTTACTAAGTAAATTTCAAACGTGTTCATCTTGCTTCCAGCAACATCAGTTTGCTTTTATTTGTTCCAATTAAACACATAAATAAAAAACAATAGTATGTCTGTAACTGAAAGTACTATTAATTATCATACATAACATCCCTTAAGTCAACAATGTTAACTCTACCGTATAACTTAACCTCCTCATGCTTTGGTCCACATTCTCCTCACAGAGAGTCTACCCACAAAATTCAAGTCAGAGCAGAGGGAGTCATTGTTCTCTTAGGGCTGTTATTTCAGAACCTTTCGTGGCAAATCTTATACATGGAATTCAAAATAGCGTTATAATTCACAACCTGTCTTCATACAGATTCTAAGAGGAAATACTACAGTTACTGGCGTAATAAGATGCAGTACATAATCTTATGAAAATTGCTTCTGATGAGTGGTTATATGTACGTAGGTTATGAGGAAAGTAAGAACCGTCTGCGCATATCTCTCGCGCATCCTCGAGAATGTCACTCTGCGCATGTGCAGTGACTTCCTCTATTAACTGAGAAGCCACAGATGCCATTTCGTGAAATTCGTGTTATGTTTATGTTTGTTCCTGTGCGTTAAACATGTTTAAGATAACTGAAGAGGCCACCGACTGTGAGATAGGGTCTGTAATTTGTTTTTTGAACGTTAGGAATGTGCTACCAAGTGAGATTCATCACCAGATCTGTCAAGTGTATGGTGACAATGCGATAAGTGGTGGCATGGTTAGGGAATGGGTTCGGATGTTCAATGAAGGACGAGAGAACGTGAACGGTGAGGCGCGAAGTGGGCGTACATCTTTGGTGAATGATGATTTGGTGCGTAAGGTCAACGAAAGAGTGCGTGACGACAAACTTTTCACAATTTCTGCTCTGTCCCTGCACTTTCCTCAGATTTCAAGGACTCTACTCTATGACATTGTCAGCAGTCATTTTGGTCGAAAGGCGGCCGCATTCTGTGAGGAGGGTACACAAAAACTTGTGCCCCGCTACGATAATTGCCTCAATAATGGCGGCGAATTTGTGGAAAAATAGTTTGAAGATTGTAGAATCTGATAACAATAAAATTTTATACGAAACCTTACTCGATTTTTCTTTACGGCGAAACGGTACTTACTGTCTGAATGGGCCTTGTACATGAATATCGATATTCAATGTGACTATGAGCTTCGAAGAACATTGTACTACATATAATTACGATTACAATAAAAGCCGCCGTTAGATGTCTTTGTAATGCCTTGCATCTCTGTCGCTGTAAATTACTGTCGGCGCTAGCACACCAAGACACGTCATTTTCCACCTATTTTGCTCACTATACACACACACACACACACACACACACACACACGAATTATGTTAAGGAGTAACCACAAGTTAGGAGGCTTACTACCACATCAATGCTGACTACTTTGTAAACTTTTACTTCACATTTTTCGCTTATCTTTTTTTTAAAGTGGGTTATTTCCCTCTCGCAGACCCCCCTCCCCACTCCCGGTCCACCGGTTCACCAAACCCCTAGAAAGGTAAGTTGGAAGATTCGACTCGTGAAGCCACATGTTTCTTCTCGCTTGTTTCATAGTCTTCAAGCACCGTCAGCACCTCATTAACTTAATGGCCCTTGTAAAGTCAAGGAATCTTAGTACTTAACCAACTTAATTCACAAATTCTTGTTTTATAATAAGTTAATTATTTGCCTCTACATGTTTCGAGCACTATTGTGCTCATCATCAGGAGGTCAAAATTGTATTATACAGCATCTGGTATCGTCACACTGAAAAAAGTGAGTGGTCTAAAATTATTAAAGTATAATTCTGTAAATATGAGTAAATAGTAGTAAAATTTATGTGCGAAATTTTCGGGTGTGATTACTGTGTATTACTTACTGTAAACATATTACGTCACGTAGAGGTTACGTAAATAGACATGGTAGCTTTGAATAAGTTTAACAACTGGATAAACGTAACCTCTACGTGACATAACATGTTTGTAGTAAGTAATACACAGTAATCACACCAGAAAAATTCACACATAAATTTCACTACTATGTGCTCATATTTATAGAATTGTATTTTATTAATTTTAGACCACTCACTTGTTTCAGTGTGATGACACCAGATGCTGTGTAATACAATTTTGACCTCCTGATGATGAGCACAATAGTGCTCGAAATATGTAGAGGCATAAAATAAAATTATTATAAAACAAGAATTTGTGCATTAAATTGGTTAATTACTAAGATTATACTGAGATGCACGGTCAGCAAAACATCAAAAAAGTCAAGGAATGCTGTTTCTTGTATTTACTTTCATACATCTCATTAAAGTGAAGGCAGATTGACCCCCCCCCCCAGACCACATGAATACAAATTCCTTTGTCCACTCTTGATACAAATCCAGTCTGTGTTTCGTTTAACTTTAAACGTTAACTGAGATAATGGCAGGATGTCAAGAGAAATACGAAAACGCGAGCATTATCATGATATTTTCACCCTTCAAATAACCTTCCGGTGATCGACACTTGCCTCTTCCTTTCACAAGTTTCCTCCAACTGTCCGCAGCTAAACCCTCCCTAATTCTACCACCCTTGGCTGCCAATCAAACAGAGAATAGATTTCCTCTTCCCAGACTTCATTCTCTCCACATTCCCCTTGCCACAAACACCACACCATCGGCCACAAATTCAACCACTGCGAGTGACTGTGAAAGAGACAAATCAATTCCACCAAAACAAGAAGAAATGCAAGAAGTACTACACTGCACTAATGTAAATGTAAATCATTTTAACGTAAACCAACTAATAATTTATGACAGAGGTACAATACATGCGTTACTGTCTGGTATCATGGCCCTGGTGTCGACTCAGCCTCTTAACAGAAATGAGTACCAGGAGCATTTCTTGGGGGTAATCGAGAAGAATGACATGGCTGGGCATGTGGCGCGTATCAGTGAGGAAAGGGGGTGTATAGGGTCTTGGTGGGGAAACCGAAGGGAAAGAGACCACAGAGGAGACCTAGGCGTAGATGGGTGGATAATATTAGGATGGATCTCCAGGAGATGGGGTGTGGGTATATGGACTGGATTGGGCTGACCCAGGATAGAGACAGGTGGCGGACGCTTGTTGAGTGCGATAATGAGCCTTCGGGTTCCGTGAAATGCGGGGAATTTCTTGACTAGCTGCAAACCAGTTAGCTTCTCAAGAAGGACTCTGCACCATGGAGTAAGTTAGTAATAACATCTTCTTAGCTTTCGGTGTTCGTCTTTAATGGGGACGGACGAAAAAGTCATAAATGTCGCAATCCATGTGTAACATAAACATATTTTGTTCCCAAATACAATGTGTGAAACCATTCCAGAACTCATGAAAAACTTGAGAATATTTTATAACATACATACACTTCAGAATCACTAAGTACATTAAATAAACTTAATTTAAGTACAGTCACATTCCATAAAGGAAAAAGTAGTCAATAAGGCAAGACAGAGTCACAGTGAGTTGACAGGTGTTAGCGCATAAGCATGAGAGTGGGAAGCCGAATGTACTGCCACCTTATACAATGCCTGTTGTAATGAAACAGTCAGGAAATTCCAATACACGACAATAAAGTCTATGGTCTCAAAAGGTCAAAAGAGCAAATGTCAATTTTCAAGTACGCTGAGACTCCACTGTATAAAACATTGTATAAAAAGCATACTTCTAAAAGGAGGCTTCAACCCTGTTGAAGCGAGAAGAATATTGGTTGAAAAGTGACAAGTGAGATACAAAATTCAAAATACTGAGAAGGTAACCCGCCCAAATTTAGGAAACACGCTTATTTATAGAATAAAATTTTAAAATATTAAAACTTTTTATTTTTGCCAAATATATTTCAAATCTTCTTAAATCACATTCCAAATTACTGTCCCAAATGCAGACATATTTTGCTAAAATTTACCGTACCAAAATTAGAGCCTCTGTAGACTATGCTGTGTCACTTGAGGCTAAGTGCAACTACTGCTCAAAAGACCGAAAACTGGGGTTGTTGTTCCATGTTAGGGAACCATAATTTTCCCGTCGAGGGAAGGTTCAGAGAGGAGGGGTCTAAGGGGCAGAGGAAATGTACTGATATAGCTGCTGTACATAATGAAATTTATTACAGCGATTTTCGGGTCCACGTCTACACCCATGGGGTTTGAGAGGCAATACACTAATCCCTGTGGAACTGGCAAACCATTTGGGGGACAGATTTAGGGAGCAGGATCAATGCTAAGTATATTTAGTTGCATTCTCCATACAAACGAGAACTTATACGTAGTGTTGAATAAACAAAAGCTTTAGGATGAACATTTATCTTCCAAAAATTGCACTGAGACCTACTGCTGTGTGAAACAGAGATAGAAATAGAGAAAGACAGCAGGCTAAAACATAGACGACTCCATGCACTAAAACCGGAGTCTAAAAGTTGAGTAAACTTCAAGGGATTTCAGGATATCAACACCGAGAGAAAATTAAAAAACTAAAGGATCACAGAACATGTATCAATCTTCTTTTATTATTGTAAGTTTGAAAAGAGTTCGGCCACACGTTACGAATCAAATTGCAAGCCATTATCATACTCTTTTAAAATATTTACAACTTATTGTTTCAAAGAATGTACCTTCTTACAATATTTTTAGTTTCTATTTCCTCCGTATATACAAACTTTTTATTTTCCTGATGATGGTCTTTCATTTAAACTTTTAAAGACGAAACGCAATCTGCTTTATATAAGGAATCAGTCCGTACCGCGCTGTAAACACTTTACACCACGGTTATAAAAACCAATCAGTTAATGATGTATAAAGCAAAGGCCGCTGTCTGTTCTGAGATCCGTACAAAACATTCAACGCAAAGCGAGCACCATGTAGAATATTTGAATATTGAACCTGGTGGTACATAAAGAAACTGCTGGACTTTAAAAGGTTAAGACAAATAAGTATCTACCTTACTCTTTGACTCACATAATGAAAGAAGTTGTGTTACGTAGATGTCATTTTAGGATTATGAAGTTGCTCAACGCGACTATCAGCTTCGTCATGTCTGTCTGCCCACACGGAACAACTCGGCTCCCATTGGACAAATTTTAATGAAGTTTCACATTTCAAAATTTTTTTGGAAACCTGTCGATAAATTTCAAGTTTCATTAAAATCTTACAATAGTAACGGGTATTTTACATGATGACTTGTGTGCATTTTTAATAATATCACGTTCAGTTCTTCTTAAAATGAGAAATGTTTTTAGAAGAAGTAGTAGATAAAATATAAACTCATATTTAATATTCAATAATTTGTTGTTTTTTTTTTTTGAAAATCGCGTCTTTTATGAGATAATGTGGAAAAATTTGGTACAACCGGACAGGCTAAAGATGGAGGTATAACAAGGATCATGCGCTTTGCTTGCTGCGTAAATGAGACTACAGACACAAACTTTTAACTTGCCAGATTTATTGCTTTTCCATTCTTACAAAGTCACGCGAAAGCCCCACATTATTACGTTTATACCTAGATTGCCTTTCACCATGTAAGGATGGCGTATATTAGAGGATATACAGAAAAAGATCAGCTAGGCAAAAATGTCTACTTCCATTCCTAGAAAAGAAAAGGACAGGATTTTCCAGCGTCTAGACCACAAAGGAAAGCAATTAAACAATGTGAAAGTCAAATTACGAGACTATGAATTCCTCATAATCACTACGTAAATTTATAAGTCTCTTAAGCCTCCCATCTACTACACATTATCTCTCTCCTTTTTTTTTAAGCCTTACAGTTTAGGAAAAACCAAAAGTAAGTAAAACCAAATAACTTTGAAATTGATAATTAAAAACATATTAAGAATTTCTATACACTCAGTAGTTTTGTTTAATAATTTGTTACTGTTTGCTTCCCCCCCCCCCAATGTTTTTTAGTTTTCTGAAGCTATCCTGTTTTCTTCTGTAGTTTATCTTATGTATCTTCCGTAATTTTAAATTAATTATAGCAGTACTTGTCACATTAGAAAGAGAAAAGTTTTGTGAATCAGAAGAGCCCTTCACTCAAGAGCACTCATAGGCAAAAGGTTTCTTAAAATTCATCTTGAAAAAATATTAGTCTAGAGGACGATTTATTAATAATCAATCTCAGGGATTCGAAAACCGTCTTAACTTTCCACCATCTAAAGAATTAACGTTTTGGGATTTGCAACCTTGAGTGGCTATGCTTAAAGTGCGGTACGATGTGAATCCTTATAATGAAACAGTTCGCGAAAAATATTAAACATAACTTTACTTCTCGTTTGTAAAAGTCTTCATCCCTTATCCAGTAACAATAATTATAATTCGTTCAGTGTTACGGCTTCCTACTCTTGTAAGCAATCTTGAATTGACCGAACATAAACTAACATAACCTAAATTAGTTTAACCTTATGGCGCCGGAATTATTTTTTAAATTTTAGCAAACCGTGTATATAAAATGTGAATAATACCGGAACCAAATACGTTAGAATTATGAAACAAACTGCATTTTGAAGAGAAAAAAAACGGAGAGTATATACCGTGTTTAAAATGTTCGGTACCTATATTTGTTGAATAAATATACAAAATGCAATTTTAGAGGTTAGCGGTGCGGTACGTCAACTATAGTTGACATTAGGCGTCTAGAGGTTAATCAAACATAATCTAAACTAACCTAACCTAACCTAACCTAACCTAACAAAACATAACCTCTCACACTCCCGAAGTTTACTAGGGCTGAATCGAAAATTTCGATGTAAACGTGATCATTGTTAAGTTTCGTCACTACTATAAGGAAATAATTTTAACTCTCACTTAGGAGAACAAGCAGGTACAGCACTGTTCAAAACAACGCGCAGACCTGAGACATTTCAGCAAACACCACACCTTCAAAATATATTTTCTTGTCATCTAGTTTAAATTTTGCCATCTACTACTGCACCTTCCTTCGTTCAGGTCACTCCCAAATTTCTGTAAGGATCTCTTGTTTCCATATCCTGCTATATGCATTGCTCATTTCCCTCTTCATATTTTACATGATCGTCCATAGGTCATCATATAACTATACCAAACAAGACTGTAGATTTCCAAACAGTATACCACACCATCAACACCTCTTCTATACGCTGGATTAACACTCACCACATTACTGCATCAGGCATCACTCCGCACAGACCAAACTATTTTAAATCCCAAGATTTCAATAATTATCCATATTAAACTTATGTTTATATTACTTACATAAATTTAACAGAAAATATATTTTGAATTTTTATGGAGTGATCGTGCCACAGATAACCAAATTTTTACGTTTTTATTCTTGTAATAATGTCACCCAGAAAATGTTACGAATATCGGCCGAAACATGTTGGTGAGAACAATGTAAATAAAATATTTCTTAAATACTTAAGTGTATTTTGATGGTTATTTATACGTTTTAGATCACCGTAGGCCTTTCCTTGTATTTGTGCCTTCAGAAAATCTTATTTGCTGTTACGATGCTAAAGTTTTGTCTATTAGCAACACTCAAACACTTCATACAAATCATTTCAAACGAGGAAATAAATTATGTGAGTTGAAGTTTTCATTGGGGATATTGCTGCAGGTTTTTTATGTCTCCCAAAATGTGACCCTTTGTCGACTGTAAAAATTTACCGAGTTTTCGAAAAGGCAAACTCCGACTTGAAAATAAAGCAAACGAAAATTATCAATGCTGGAACTTCCATGGCAGTATTTCTGATAATCCTTGCACATTAATTGCAAATATCGGGGCACAGAATTTTGAAATTAGATTTAAGTAGAAGACTGTGACAAATCAAATTTAGATCCAAACGATGGAAGTTACTAACGTTAATAAGCGGATTTATATGGTGCAATTCGTTCATAACCTAAAAGTACCCACACAGAACGTCACAAAAAAAAGTCAGCTGTTGAATTCACTCAGCGTCATCATAACAGAATATGGGGGATAGCTAGTGTTCTTAACGCGTGCACAGTATTACCGTATATTCTCGAATCCAATCCGCACCCGAATCTAATCCGCACTAGTTTTTGCCGATTACTTAAACGAAAAAAAAAAATGTTAGTTCGCGGTTCCAATCCGCACCTTTCCTTCAACCGCCCCTTGCCTACAAGGCAGACTGATTGAATAATATTGGATATTACCAATGTTTTAACCGTTATCCGACTAACGCGCCGTGTGTGAAGTGGTCATTTAACTGCCAGCGGTACAAACGCACCACAGCTGATTGGCGCTGCGGCCATTTAAATGCTTCGTACATTCATGTAGATGACGGCGAAGTCTGATGAATAATAGGTATAAATATTTTATAATATATTACAAATAATAAATAAAATAATAAATTATTGTATTGTTCTTACGGCACGTACAGCGGCTATCATTTTTCCAAAATCCAGCTCAAGACCGCGAATCTAATCCGCACGCGATTCTAATCCGCATCTGAATTTTTGGCCCACTGAAACTGTAAAAAGGGCGCGGATTAGATTCGAAAATATATGATATGTTTTCCCATTTCTAAATCTTGCCGAATTTATAGAGTGGAATGTTAAAACAATCACATCTCTCATGAAGAGCGCATTAGTTGAACAGGACCAGAATTAGCAAAATCTCCAATCGACTGGAATGAGGAAAGCAGTGGTTGTGACTAGAATTAATATTTGCGATTTAACTGCGGAAAGGGGGCTGAAGAATAACGGATAACGAGTATCTTTACAATTTGTACACCTCACCAAATATCAAATAGGACGATCGAATCAAGGAAGATGAGCTGGGGTCGGTATGTGGCACGAACAGATGAGACATGAGAGGCGTATGAAATTTTAATGGGGAAAATATGCGGGGAGGAAATAATCGGGGGATTATTTAATCGTGGATAGTGGGATAGTATTAGACGTGTCTCAAAGAAGCGTGTTTGGAGGTTGTGGACTGGATTAATCCGGCACAGGTTATGGACAGGTGGCGGATTCTTGTGAATGTGGTAATGAACCTACGGGTTCAAAAGAATGCGCGCATTTCTTTTGGCTAGTTGAAGATCTATTTGTTTGTCAAGATGGACAATGATCCAGTGACTTCCGTGTTTTAGTTAGTTGGTTACTAATGTAGAGTGTGTGTACTCGTCTAACACAACTATATTTATTGGTAGAATATAAAGTATTTTCTACATAAGGTACAACTACATGTTTCGGCGCTTGATGATGGCCATCTTCAGCATACTGACTTTCACTACAATAGCCACAGACGACCCACAGTCAACACAAAACTTGAAGACGCTTCGGGTTTATTCATGGTCTCCGACACATTCATACCGCCTGACGCTAATCAGTGTTAACTAAGGTAGCACACATAACGCTAATATAAGCAGTGCAAATGATAGTGCCAACAAGTGATAGAGTTCACGACGCGCTAATATTAACACCAGTGCCAGCGTCTACAACAACCAGCTTACAAACTCCTGGAGGACGACACAGCTAGTGCCGTAATCTTAGCACATCACACCCCTCAAACACTCTACATTAGTTATTTCATAGAACACAACGTGGATGACGAACCTTATGTTTAGTTATTTATTTAGTTAGTTAGTTAGTTAGTTAGAAGATTGTTATTTACACGGTTAGTCAAATACGTACTAAAGATACGCTGTACCCAATTAATTAAAAACATATTTTTTTCAATTACCTACCACACACAACAAGTTTCATGTAAATATTCTGGGGGATAAACAAGAATAGTAAAAACAGAAAATCTGCATATCGTTGGGATGGAGATTTGCCGCTTTACTTCAGTACATTGTACAGCCGAAACCCGTAGCGGAAACGTTAGCCAGTATCTTGTTGTGTGAAACTGGCATTTGAATCAAAACCACATTTGTGACCGAAACGACAACGAGGATGTTTAATATCGAGGCTGATTAATTATTTAAAAAATGCTACAAACAAATCCATTATGTTCATGCGTGGAAAAGTGCAGTGCTAAAAAAATCATAATATTTCAAAGTACAGGGTCCGGCACAAAAACCTGAAGATTTTTAAGTTACAATAAACTGAAAAGTATACTATCCTTTTACGTGAATTTGTTACTAAAATTATCTTTATCTCAAATAATTTTAATTACAATATTCACTTCCTGAATATAGTGTCTGTGAGGTGGTGTCCATTGTTGTCAGCACATTCCCTCAAACGGAGGACTTCTGACAAAAGTCTGACGCCATCGTTCGATGTTCTCAGGAGTTCTAAGTGAAGGATCTCTTCCTGGACGTTCTCTTTTTGCAGCAGATGCTGTTTCTCTGCAGTTTCTCACCCACAACAATACAGTATTGCCACTAGTGACACTGTCGTTCCGATGAATATTGAAGTGCCGACGAAATATCGGCTGAGTCACAACGACAGGATCGTTGTTTTAGAAACACGTCTCCATAGCGAAAGCCCGATGCTGTACAGACCAGCGCTCCATGGCAACTGAAATGCTTTGAGTCTCGCTAGATGGGCGCTCAAGGACAAATTCCCCACGCCAACGATTCCACTCACAGCTGTGTTGCCAAATCGTCAGGTATTTCTGCCGGACCCTGTATATGATGAACTGTGTTTACCATATAAATCTATATCAATACGTGACACAACTAAGAATGTCGATAATTCCACGAAAGGGCGAATATATTGGATGTTAATATAAAAAATTATGCTCTACCACTCGGAAATCAAAATCTTGTCATCCAATCCAAAAATATGTAAAAATCATTACTAGCTTCAACTTAAATTACTTTTGTGATGCTGCATATTACATTGTGTGCTTAGTTGACCTGCGCGCAGTATTTCAAAGAGAAAAATATCCTCTAAACAAAAGTCGTCATATTTGAATAAAGGTTGACCAACTAGATGACACTTGCTTTATTATATATTGCTCAACATGTTTCAGACGTTAATACGTCCATCTTCAGGAGCTTGCGACTACTTGTTGTGTTGTGTAGGCTG
>Ga0123352_10009926_pt1 | contig 14933 bp, 9 predicted proteins | sample TergutLab28metaG_FD_89700 | JGI IMG/M metagenome (GOLD analysis project Ga0123352, IMG submission 89700) | Labiotermes labralis P1 segment gut microbial communities from Petit-Saut dam, French Guiana - Lab288 P1 | ecosystem: Host-associated > Arthropoda: Insects > Digestive system > Gut ... | reverse complement strand
TTATGCACTTGTATATCAGTTAATATTAATGCTGATACATTAAAATATTAAAAGATAAACTATAAAATTATTTAAAACTCCGACATGTTTCGGTTATTTTTTAAAAACCATCTTCAGGGAGTCGTGTGCCTACTAAAGTTACTTGTTATCTGATATTACTGTTGAGGTATGCTGGAAGCATGTCTGTAAACAAAATCATAACCAGTAGGTTATCGTCATAAGGTTTTGTAAATTACCCAAGGTTCATCATATATTACATTCATTATATACAAATAATTAGGCTTATCGGATCATTTAATGTGTCATCTTACCTTATTTCATATGTGATGGAGCTGGATATCATATTACGTGTATTCCTTGTGTTGGTTTTCTGTATCTGCGCATGTAAGTCGTGGTATGATTCTTGTTTTGTTTATTATGTTGTAGAGGGGGTTGATGTCGACCTGCTGTTCTTTGATTAGTAATCCATGGTTGTGATAAGTCTGTATGTATATGTTTTCCCAGCAACTCATCCTTGCCCCCTTGGTGCATGCTTTTTGTAACTGTAGGGTTTCTTTTGCAGGCCCATATTCATGTCTATTTTGTAATATATGCATAGCATATGCTGACTGTGGACTATTGTTTCTTATGTATCTTATGTGTTCTTTTATATCTTGTAGCTATGGATCTACCGGACTGACCAATATATGCCATGTTACATGTATTACATTGCAATTTGTATATTCCACTGGGGTTTGTACTATTATTAGTTTCTCTGGATAGTTGTTGAATGGTATTGGTTGTTCTAAATGCTATATTTATGCTGGTATCTTTAAACAGGTTGGTTATTCGTCTGATTAATGGGCTGTAGTATGTGAATGTTGTCCATTTCTTGTGTTCAGTTTGGTGCTCTTGTGGGTCTTTTTTCTGTTTCCTGTTTTCTATCTTTTGTCTTAATTATGTATAATGCGTTTGGGATAACCATTGCTGGTAGCTATGGATATTATTGTGTTCCATTCTTCTATTTTTGATCTTTCTGTTATAGGTAATGTAATCATCCTGTTTATGTAATACCTGAATGCTGCTATTTTTTGTTCATATGGATGATTGGATTGGTAGTAGATTGTGGTGTCAGTGTTTTTGGGTTTTCTGTATATACTCAACTCCAGATTGCTTTCATTTCTTTTTAGGTTAAGGTCCAGATAGTTTATTGTGTTATTGTTCTCTGTTGTCATTTTAAATTGTAAGTTATTATCCATGTTGATTTCTTGTTCTGTTATTATGTCTTGTACTTTTGTGGTGTCGTATATGATTATTATGTTGTCCACATACCTTCTATAGTATGTAATTTTGCCTGCATCCCACCATTGTTTAATGTGAGTCCCTTCTATATATTGCAAATATGATTCTGCCATCGTGCTTGATATAGGTGAACCCATGGCTATGCCCTTCTCTGGTTGGTAGAGCTTATCTTTATATTGAAAATAATTTTGTTTCATAATTGTCTGTAGTATATTTAGTACCTGTTTTATTATTTCTTCATTGTTACTGCTTTTGTTTAGCCAGTATTTTGTTGATTTTATGATCCCCTGTATTGGTAGATTCACATAAAGATCCTTTATATCCATAGTTATTATTTTTGTGTTTCTATTGATTTTTATGCTTTTTAGTTCTGCAGCTATTTCTTGGGAATTTTTTGTATTATATGTGTTTGGCAAGTTAAGCTGTGTAATTTTTTGTTTATATGTTTTGCTATCTTGTATGATGGTGCTTGTGTGTTATCTATTACAGGTCTGATTGGTTCATTTTCTTTGTGTGTTTTGATATATACATTTAGTTTTGGGGGTGCAGGTTTTATATTCATTAGATATTTCTGGTTTTGTTTTTCTATTATCAGGTTGCTTTTTTGTAGTGTTTGTTGGATTATTCGCTGGTACTTTTCAGTGGGATCTTTATTTATTTGTTTTATATTGTTGTCTTTTATAAAGGTGTCTACTTTCTTACTTAAGATGTCCATTTTTATTATTACTATGGCTTTACTGTTGTCAGCTTTTACCAGAGTCTTTTTTATTTCATTTAGGTTATGCTGGTGTCTTTTGTGTAGTATGTTCTTTTTACCAGTCATACTGATGCGTTTGATTTGTTTAATTGCTAGATGTCTGTATGTATATTGTATTTTTGGTTCTAGTGTTCTTATTGCATTTTCAGTATCCACTATTAATTCATTTATGTATAGTTTTGGTTCTTGCTCTATTGCATATTTAGGGCCCAGTGATAAGGTTTTAATTTGTTCGTTTGTTAGCTGTATGTCAGTCATATTGATTATCCGTTGTTGGTGTTTTGGATTCCACTGCCTTTGTCTATTGTTATGATCTCCGTTTGCTTGGTATGTTAGTGTGTCCAGTTTTTTGTTAAGTTTCTGGTATAACTTATCCATTAGCCTATTTATTTGTTCATCTATGTTATATTGGACATGCTGCCACATACCATTGAATTGTTGGGCTCAATCCAGGTGTAGTAGATACAGCTTTATTTTTTGTATTGTTGGGCTCAATCCAGGTGTAGTAGATACAGCTTTATTTTATTTATTCATCAACTAAAATACCTTCAAAGTACATCCCTTGTGCCTGCACACATGTTTTCCAGCGGTGCTGTCACTGTTTGTAGCATTCCTGGAACGCAGCTTGAGGAATGTTGTTTAAGGCCTGCTTTACAGACCTCTGGATGTCTTCTGTTGATTCAAAATGGTGTCCTTTCATTGCCAGTTTTACTTTTTGAAATAAGAAGTTGCAGGGTGCAAGATCAGGTGAGTAAGGAGACTGCAGCATCACCGTAATGCCTTTGGATGTCAAAACTGCGCCACACAGAACGCTGCATGGGTCGTCTGCTGCGCTGCTCATCTTCAACTATGGTTCTGCCTTCAGAAAACATTTTGTGCCAGCGAAATACTTGTGCTCTTGACACTGCATCATCTCCAAAGGCCTGCTGAAGTTTTCCGTATATTGTGGTGGCACTGTCACCGAGTTTAATGCAAAAAAAGATGGAATACCGCTGAGCGATATTCTGTGCTTCCATTTTTGTGACGAGGTTCGCAAACACATCTTGACACGTCAGGCACCTACTCCACAATGAGTCACTGCAAAGGCATGCCACTGCAAGTCGGGATAGAGGACGTATCAAGGTAAACGGCTGTCTGTGTTGGCGGGCTGCAGTATTGCCAGTACAGCAAGAAAAAAATTAGTCTCATTACTTTACTGTCGGACCTTGTAGAATGTTTTGAGAGTTTATTTAATGGGTACAATGAAATATGTATTTCACATAGTGGCGTAAATGAAATTGTTTGTATATACCGTAAACTAGTGAGATTCTGGAATGCAAGTAAAGAGCACCTTGGTAAAGTTCGTGTTCTTTGTTATACAGTACCCTTTTTGCAGTATGGTTTTGTTTGAATCTGGATGTTTATTGTTGCAGTCCGGTAAGGACAGCTAATATTGGTCAACAGCAGCAGCAGTACCATCCCCAGCCTCAGAGGGAACAGCGAGACAGAGAACCTGTACACCCCAGGGAACAGCAGCCACGTGACCAACAGCCAGTAGGTTTCATTGTGACAGTATTGTTTGGTATCACTCCCAACTTGATGATAACTGAAGTAGTGGCACTTAATCCGAGTTCATGGTTGGGGTAATCATTGTGGGATTTATAGTAGCCAAAATGGTTTGGAAGGATATTTCTGTTTTCTTCTTTTGTCATTCTCCCAGTTTTACACAGATTTTTTATTCCCTTGTTCTGTCCAGTGACACAGAATTCTTTAGTTAATTTTGTGATCACCTGTTGCATATAAAACTCTTCTGATGTAATTCAGTGTCATTCTCTGAAATGTGTGTGTGTGTGTTTATATATATATATATATATTTTTTTTTGTTCAGGCACCAGACAAGTCCAAACAGTACATTCCTGTAATCATGCTGAACTACAAGTAGAATCCTTTTTAAATAGCACAGTAGGTGGTATTTTTGTTTCTGCTTGACCATGGAACAGATGATGAAATTTTTAGTGGGGCTATATTTTAGTTAACCCTTTGGTGCTGTAATTAAATGTGCAGCAGACTGGAATTTAAATGGGGCTGCATGATGAAGGCCATGATAGGCTACTGTCTGTACCCATCGTACAACATTTTGAGTGTAGCAGTGCCTGACAGATATACCTGATTGGGTACCAAAGCATTAGTCTTGTGAAGGGTTTTATTTACATTCTTGAAACCTTTTACCACAAGAATACTTTCATTGAGTTTTGCAACTTGCCACATTGTACACTGGTACACATGCAAAGGAGATGCGACTGGGTTTTTGAACACTGTATGTTCTGTTTTGGATCCTACGTTCTCTGAAGTTTGTATTGTGTTCATTCCCACAAGACCTTTCTGTTGTGTGTTAATTGAATTTAATGGCATAGGTTTTACTGTCCACAGCAGTAATAACCTCCTGTAATATTTCCTTTAGTGGTTTAGTGTTTAAGTACTTCTTGAAGCTGTAGTTTATAGTGGCCTGTACATGTGCTGAAATTAAACATTCAATTGGTAGGGCCCTCTTCCTCAGCGAATTTCACAACAGCAGCAGCAAACACCAGGACGTGGTGGTTGGGTGAATCGTGGGGGGATGCGGCGTGGAAGAGGTCGAGGTGGAACTTCTGGTAGTGGTTTCAACAGGCAACCAGGCTCTGGTCAGCAACTGACTGGTACTGGGGGAAAGCCAAAGAGCACTCTGAAGTTTGAGAATGACTTTGATTTTGAACAAGCCAATAAAGAATTTGATACACTCAGGAGTCAGCTGGCAAAAACCAAAATTGGTAAGACTTCAGGCTTATATGATTATAATGTGGCTGTCTGTAATATTTGTGGTGTACGTTCTGTTTGCTTTATAATTGGAGTTGGCCAGTGTTTTACTATATTGGGTTTGCTGGTGTTTGAGGGGTTCTGATGTATGCAGGCATTCCAGATTTCTTATTTTGATCTTCTTTAATGTGGTCAAAAATATGTTTTTTACCATATTTTCTGGAATATTCTGTGCAGGTTTTAAAAAACGGTTTCTTGGCTTACACATGACAAGCCTGAAAACTAAGTGCATTTTATTCATGAAGATGTAGGCAGAGGTGCACAGTTTATTCATGACAAGGCTGGCGGTGGTGAACAAACTTTTGTTTACAAGGTTGACAGCACCACACATTCCAAGCATTGTCTCGCCTTTCATAACAACTTCCTTTTCTTTGTGTACCCAAAAATAACATAAAGAAGCAGGACAAATCAGGAAATCTGGTGTGCTACATTATTGTCTTAACTCTTACCCTTTGTTTCTGGACATATCACAGTTAAATGCTTGGAATTTGCTAAGAATTTTTTAGTCTTAGTAATGTAGCTGTTCAGAGCATATTTTGCAGGACCTGTACTTGGCACTTATTTTGCTCTATCGCTCATCATGGATGTAGCGCTGTTCAGTTCAGAAAAATGAGATGAAGCTGGATATTGGAGCTCAGTAAAATGTGTTTAAACCGTTTGCTGAGAATGTAGCTGATAATTATTGAGCACAGATATTACTGCATCCTTTCTCTGCTGTGTGGGAAAACTGTTTTAATGTATAATAAGTGTGATACATTGTGCTGTCCATGTGTGGGAAGGATTGTATGTGATCAGTAGTTTCATAATAACTAGTATAAATGGGAGTCACTGATAATTTGAAACTGAGAGTTGAGGAAGCATGGACAATGGTAAAGAAAAGAAAGCCAGTATAATTATGATTCAGTACCTGTTTCAGTGCATAGCGAGTCAATTGAAAACATCCCAAATACACTGGCTGCTGGAACTGTTCGAAAGAGGTTTCTGTGTTGATTAGGCAGTAAATGTTTTTGAACAAACAGTAGTCAGTGATCCATTCTATCATGCCTGGCAGAAATTGCAACCCACTCTTATCAGCATTTTGTAAATTCCTTCCTACTTTCAGGTTATCTGTACTCACCTGTACTTTGTGTGGGTACTTTATAGTTTGAGTTAGACGGTTCCTACATACTGGAAATTACATTCATAATGACCAATAGGCTACACCCCTGCCCCCACATCCACCCTACTCCCCCCAGAGACTGACCTGTGTTTGAAATTGCAATGTTACAGACTCAGAACCTGTTATTACAGGTGATGGGAAAGTGATTGATGAAAATGAGAAGAAAGATGACTCTGGAAATGAGACTGGTGCTGGTGAAGGTGAACAAGAAGAAGAACCACAGATCTTCTATGACAAAACAAAGTCCTTCTTTGACAATATTAGCTGTGAGGCTGTGGAGAGGAGCAAGGGGTGGGTGTTTGGTGTGAGGTAACACACTGAATTGTTGCATAAGAAGGAATAACAGTAGTAGTATGGAGATATGTGAGGTGTGTTAGTAGCATCATTTGGTCTGCATATTTTATGGTGTTGAATGGAATCTCAGGATGATTATATAATGAACTGGAAAGTATTGGAAGCAACTGTGGGCTAGTTCACAATACTGTCCTGTGATTAATGTTACTGTAAACTTGGAAGCAACAGTCACTGCTGCAAGCATGCTTGGAACCTTGTCCTTCCTGAGTACAAATTGAGCATGAGATTGCTGAGCCAGCCTGGTCACTAAGATAAAAAGTATAGAATTTTCATTACTTTGTTGGCTAAAATATAAGAATGTTGCATGAGGTTGTTACTCTTATGCCAATGGTGTTGTCCACTCATTAGTGTGACTAGCTGTGGCCTGGTAGACAACTTGAAGATAGCAAACATTATTCTTACTCGTCTGTGTCATAGATATTGATCTGCATCTGTGAAGTGGTTTTGACGCGATACATTGCTTGTAACATACCAGTGTCCAGATTTTCTATCTCTGTCTTCACCTAGTCATATCTTTTAATTCTTATTTCTTCATTCATTGTCCTTTCCTTGACCATGCCAGCCAAGCATGGAAGTGACAGATACCAGTGTGGTGGACTGCCAACTGAGCATACCTGTAATATAAGTTATTGCTTGTTTGCTTTGTTCTAATCTTCCATTTCTAAATGTGTTGGGTTTCTGAGGTGTTCAGCTTACGAAGATTTCAAACATATGTTATTAAGACAATATAACGAAGTAATGGGGGTGTAATTTGCTGATTTAACCATGTTTGTTAGTAAGCATGTGAAGTACAGTATTGTTCCTGAGTACTGATGTTACATGATACTAACTCTTTTGCAATTATTTGTGTGTGTGTGTGTGTGTGTATATATATATATATATATATAAAATTTGTAGTGTGTTTGTATCCACATGCCATTCTCAGTGAACTGGGAGATCGTAATGGTGAGGGGTAAATGTGAGCGGAAAGTTTGTTTATTTAAGGAACAGAGTGCTGGAAAAAAATTGTTCATTTTACTGCTGCTTTCATTTTCTTTTACTCTTTTGTAACCTGTCTGCAGTCAGTTTCTGTTTATATTCTACCTATGTTGCGTGTTCTGTGTGTCTTCAGTCGTTCTCAGCGAACAGATTGGAGGACTGAACGCAAACTGAATTCTGAGACATTTGGAGTTGCATCTGCACGTCGTGGAGGGTATCGAGGAAGAGGTTATTATGGCAACCGTGGCATGAGTGGTGGTCTGTACAGAGGCGGAAACTATCGAGGCGGCTACAGAGGCCAAACTGTGCAACGAGGTGGGAGAACCAGTAATGCAACCGGAAGCACTGGGGGACCAACAGGCAACTCCCAGCAGCGTGCTGTCAGTCAGCAAAGTAAGTTTATGTATATTTACTCAAAAATAAGATTGCTCCTGATTGTCATGCAGTTTTTAGAACCTCGGGAATCAGATGCCTCTAGTGGCCATGGCTTTAGCAACTCTTTGGTATGACATTACTACCCAGAGGTAATAGGTGTGGGAATGATTTCTGGAAGAAGGGAAACATTAATATCAAAAACATGTGGACTAATCATTTGTTTGGACCACATTCTCATGAAATTGATGGTCAAAAATTTCTTACATCAATTTTTTAGATTGAAATTCACTACATATGATAAAGTATGGCATTGTTTGTATATTGGGCCATGGTGGGGACCAGAAAAAGTGTTCAGTAACAGAATTTTAGTACAGGTGGGAGCACTAAATCGAGCATCCTGTTTTTCTTTGATGGGCTGATAGTTTGATTTTAGCTTCACATTGTGGTAACATTAAACCATTGTGGATCAACACTGAATTTGTTGAACAATTACAAGTATATACAGTAAATGCAATCACACTTGTTTTTACCCGTTACTGAAGCACAACGGGATGTCATTACTAAGGATCGTCAACAATTTCAGTTTAAAATCTGTTGAGCAGTTAGAAGAGGTGAAACATGTAGACTGACAAAATGTTCCCAATAAACATTCTTTTCTGAACTCATAAACAGTAAAATCTTTAGGGCAAGGAGGAAGAGAAATATTTCTGACAGCTTGGTAGAATGTGGAAGTGTAATTAGTTGGAAAGAAAAGTATATAAGTAGGGAATTACGGATTGGGTTATATTGCATTTTATTGGGTCATGTTGTTCATACTAACGGTGCTTTTTGTACATAGTCTTTCAGCACGTGACACTCTTGTGTTTTGTAAATAAAATTCTAGCCGAGTTGTTTGTGGAATAAATTACTAATACTTAACCCTATTTCAGGCAAGTAAATGTACAACAGAGAGCTGACCCAGGAATGTTGCAAGGAAAGAAGCAGCCACTGTTTGAATAACTGCCTCAAGAATTGTGGTGGTTATTATTGTTTATATCCCTCAAGCTATTTAGAAATTAGTCATCCCTCATGCAGCATAGGACAGTTGACTGTTGACACAAGGACTGAGGTGACTTTTTGTTTGAACTTGGAAGCTTCATTTTTGTTTTACTTTTTATGGCATCAAGAGGCTCCTGAAGAAAATAGATGTGGTTGTGAAGTGGGATTGTACACCTGCTTTTGCAGAGTGAAGTTGTGTTGAGGTTGTATCCTGATGGAAGTTGCAGGAAGTTTTCTTATATTGGAGCCTGGCTTCTAATCTGTTCAAGAAACTTCAGAAGAACATAGGTATTGAAGCTGCATGTTGTAATAGTATTGAGGGAATGCATTGCCACAATTAATTGTTAAGTTACATTACTATAGTTTATTATTGGAAGTTTCTGTGTACCTTGTACAATTCATTTCTGGTGTCAGGATCTTTTTCAAACTAAGGGCTGCCAAGCCTACTGAGAGAGACTGATGTATGAATGTAAGAGATCCAAGAGGAGTAATTAGTTATGGAATTTGATTGAACCTGGTAGAGGGTTCCCCTTCCGGAACTCAGGACAAATTATTTTATTTAGCTTGCTGCGTGTCAGTTTTAAGGCTCACATTACTGGAAATTAGGGGTGTGGTACATTTTTGTAGGTAAGAAAATATTAAATTGAAAAACCTTTATTTTTCTGTGAGAAAAATTTATATCAATGCAGTGGAAGTCCTGTATTTAAGTTTGGGGAATGCGAATGAAAAATTTAAGTCTTTCAAACATTTGGTTTGGTCTTTCATTGAAAGTTACTCTACTTGGCAGACTTTTGTTGGTACTGTGTGAAACATTAAGCTGGGTTTCGTGATCAGTCACTGAAGACATTAATTTAATGACTTATAGGCTATAATATAGTTGTAGCTTGAAGCTAGTACAATAATGAATTGTCAAATTTTTTTTATTTTATTTTTTCTATTGCTTAGATAATTGTTAAATGGTTCTGCTGATACACAAGAAGAAATGGAAATTTATATGGTAACTGTAAATTGGGAAAACTAGTTCCCATTTATGTTTGTCTGTTAGTCTTTGAGACATAATACATGGCCCTCAGTTGGTGCAAGGTTATGCACAGTGTGATAAAAGATAGAAGGTGTAAGGTGTTGCGAAGTATTTAATGACGTTCTGTGCTTAATGAAAAGTCTGTAATTGAATCTTTGTACACATTAAAAATGGACAAACAATTGACTCAATAGGAATTAAGTATATTACCACACGATTTATTTTTTTGTCATTGTATACGGTTAACCTCTGTGATACTGTACCTGGTGGATAGCATATTTAAGGGGAATAATACAGCCTACATGTGCAAATCCATGATAACTTGTTTGCATCTTCTTTAGTTACTCTAAGTGAACTTATTACCAACAAATTGCATAATAAAATTCTCTTATCCACATATATTAGACTACTACAACATGTTCTGTCCATTTCCTGTAGCCAACTTCAGGTAGAATTGATGTACTGAGGATATATATATATATGTGGAGTTAAAATTTAACTTTTCATCAGTTAATGGCGAGACTTAAACTGAACACATTCGAAGAGAATTCTACCAATTTCAAAGTTTTGGATGCACTTGATTTAATTCAAGTGGTGTGTAATTTTTATCTATACATATATATAGTTAACACCTTACGATAATATAATAGCATATGTATATTGTATCTTACCATTTATTGTTGACAAAGTTAAATTTTAACTCCACATATGTATCTCCTTTGTACATCATTCTTCCCTGAAGATGGCTAAAGGAAATGGCTGAAACGTGGAGTAGTTCACCATATTTGTGTAAGTGAAATTTATTATGCAGTTTGTCTGTGATAAAATTCATTCTCATTTAGTATTGGTGTATGTTGCATTTTATGGTACTTTCAGTGTGCAGGAAGTCTTTTCATTATAAACCTTCTGCTTCAAACACTACTTCCAGACTGTGTTGCTGCCTGATGTCTGTACTATTGTTATTTTGGTTTGGACAGTTTTGTCATTGCTGAAACTTACTATTTTTTTTCTCTTTCTCTTTTTCTTCTTCTACTTCTTCATATGGTGTGTGTGTGTGTAGTTGCAAGTAAATTTTTGCATATTGCTGGAAGTACCAAACTGGTTCCCTCTCCTCTGCCTCCCCCCTCTGCTCTTGCTGCATTCCTAGCTGAATGAATACAGGATTCCCACACCAAAGCACAGTTGGGATGTGAAGCTTCAGGCTAAGGTTAAGAAGATATTTGTATATCATGCATTATCACTTTGCCTCATTAAGAAAACTGAAGCATGGTTGTGCATTTTTTTAGTACCATGGATTTGCATTAAAATAGTCACTAGAGTCAGATACGTTGCATGTGTTTCTTTGAAAGAAAGGTTTTTGATACACAGTTGCACTGTTCTACACTGAGTGTAAAACACAGCTTTATTGGTAATGGGCACCCAGCGAGGTTGGTCTGTGGTTAGTATTACAATTATGAGAGAGACTGGTGTGAACAGATGATTACAAACACTGGATTATATTATTTTACAAAGTACTGATAGGTTTGTGTTTACATTACCACACTATTTTATATATGCACTTGGTTTCAAAATGTGTAGAACTTTATTGTACTAGACTAGATTGTACGACACTTCACGTCAGGCTGCAATGTACGGTGTTTATAACAGTACACAGTGGAGTGGCACTTTGTAAATTTGACTTCTGTGTTACAAAGTGTGTGACCAAAGAGTAATAACAGGGTGGAGTGTCTGTACTTAATGTTGTTGGAAACTGTTCCCTGTGATACTCACTGTTGAATGAAGACCTACAGATTCCAAATGCAAATTTTGAGAGTATCATTAAGTACAAAACTGGGAGCAAGCTAATACACGTGTATCATTTCCATCAAATAACATGTGTATGTTGTGTGTTAACAAGTTGTGGCATTGATTTGCTGTTATCAGATGATTAATAGTACTGAATCTAGAATTTAAAACATACCTGTCCGCCCAGATGTGGCATACACGTTCAGTTTTAAGTATAGAGCCGTCTACATATATATTCATGCATTTAAATGGGAACCACCTGCAGATCTTTAGATTTTAAAGCCAACTTTATTTTGAGACTTAATTTCTCATGTACATGTACTATAAATGATTGGATCCACCCATAAAATGAAAAACTATCAGTCAGGTACCCACGTGGATTTGGTTCTGTTGTGATGATGACAAATCATTGCTGAAGCATGTAGCCAAAATGTTGTGAAAACGTACATATGTTTTATGACAGAAATACTACAGATTATTATAACCATAAAAATCAGTAAACAGTATGCTACAAATAAACTAGAAGAATAAAGGCTCATGAAAATAGGTGTGTGGAATGAAACTTCTTTTGTGGCCACATCTCAAAATATTCAAATCTTATGTGCAGATGTAACTTTATTCACATATGATGTTCAGAGCTATTGATAAAATTTGTTGTCTTGTTCACTTCGTGGAGTATCAAAAGTGAATCTAGTGTTCTTAATTTTGTAATTGTCAGTTTCTTTTCAGTCGTCAGTCCATCATATGTAAGCAGTATGTATTTATTGAATATAACATTTTTCACCTATAAACTTGTCTTAATATCTCTGAATAACTGCCCTAGCTTATAAATACAACTTGTGAATTTACTTGGAAATACCCTGCTGTACAGCTGACTGGCCTCATTACAGGTTTGTGCATCAGTTTTTTTCATATTCACAAAAATGCAACATTTTTGCTTTGCAGAATAGCTTGCTTGCTGTTTGATCGACACTTGTGTGGGTGCACTGCATATTACACAGTAGCCTACATCTGCCTGCCTATCTCAGTAGCTACTTAGATGTTATGCCAGATTGAGTAGACTGATATACTTTTCACTGTATTTAGTACCTGTTGTTGGCCTTGTGCTTTACTTTAATGTGATGACATGCAGAAGGCAAAGCAATCTCAGACCACATCTGTTCGCCCCCACACAGCCTAGGATTGTGTGTATTCTTTTCGATCTCCCAATCACCCTCACAGCTTCCAGCTAGGAACACCATCATCTGGTAAACATAAGTAGTAATGTACTCATATTTGTTAATTATTAATTATACCTTTCACATTTCATGTGTCCTTTGTTCCCACACACCATTTTTCCCTGTAAGGACTTGACTACATGCCCTGCAGTTCTGATGTTGACAGGAGTTTTCAAGAGTGTGCTCATTTATTTACTGTGAATAATGTGTTCATCACTTTCCAAACTGGACATCCTTAAGCAGGTGGATGTACATCATGCTTGTCATATACAAAGACAGTGGAACAGTTTTGTGTACTCAGTGTTGACGTTAAATAAAAGGATGACCTAACTGGAGTCCTTCAAAATTGTGTGACTGCTGAGCAAGGAAGAAAGAAGATGAAAACTTTTAATATGAGAAGGCTGCAATATTCATAAGAGTGGCTGAGGTTGATGACATGGAAGTCTCAGTGCCTAGGAAGATGAATGTGACATCACATTTGAAGGGTATTCTCCATGTGCAGTTTTAAGAAGTGCATTTACACACAGTGAAGATGGGGTGGCAATGTATAAACAGATTCCAGTGTGGCGAAGCACTGCAATACGTGAACATGTACTACTTCTTCTTTATTTGTATTCCTGCTCAGAAGCTGATGTGTCTGTTTAATAATACTTGTAAAGTGTGGCAAGGTTATTTTTATAGTATTGCTTTATTACCATTAGAGCATAACAACGTGGTCTTAGCATGGAAGTGTGTAAGGTTTGTAAGGGGTTTACAGTACACACAGGTCTCTTTTAAACCCTGTTCATTTTATAAAAGTACAATTTAATTTTCACCAAAATAAACTTTTGTACTTCATGTGTGTTAAAATTAACTGTGCCCTATCACCTCCATGGAACAGTACCAATATATAAACAGGTATGCCTTTCCATTTAAATGGTGATGAAATTTGGTTACTGCCATAACAACGTAATGGAAGATGTCATGGCAAGTGATGCGTGCTGTTACTTCTGCTTTCAAACATTACATACTTTGCTAGTACCAAAATCAACACTCAACCCTGATGTTTTCAGCATAGTGAAAAACCAACTGTAGGTCTGTGTCCAAATGCCCAGTATCAGTTAACAGTAAACTGGTTGGATGTTCATCCAACTGAACTTGTCTTGGGGGGAAAAAAGTGTGACCAGAACTGCTCACCTTTAGTAACAAATAATGTGCAATTCTGTAAACCTATATTGGGTGTTTAAAAACCAATTTTGTGATACACATCAGGAATGGCATTTAGCCAAATCTGTATCAAAGCACTGTTGAGTATGTAAAATTTCTATCCCTTTTTTTTTAATAGAATACAAAGGCAAACTTGTATAGTGGGTATAATTCATAGGCTGCTTTATGCTTTGGTGCAATTAGTAACTTACGTGAATGTCTGATCTACAGAATTATTCTGACGTCTGTCCAGAGGATGAATTCAGTGCTTGGTACCAGTTTTATCTGTCTTAAGTAATGAACACATTTGGTAACACAAAGTCATGCACAGAGTAAGAGGCCATCCAACTGACTATTGTGGATTTGCTGCCATTTGATACAACAACAGTTCAGACTCTGGTGTACACAGTATTCTTTGTATTATTATGTTTAGCTACAAAGTTCCCATATATGCCATCTGCAGAATTTTTTATCACCAGGATCAACATTTACAGTTCTGCATTAATTTTTTACAAACTTCTGCAACATACTCGTACTATCTGCTAGAGTGACAAAAATATTTTACGCTTATCTCGTGTACTCACTGTTCCACTTACAACAGAAGCAGTGTAGACCATAAATCTTTCCTGTTCTGTGACAGCTGAAGATTCAAGTCTTCTGGCATGTTACACTACGGTGTTGGGCAAGTTCTCTGTGTTCTGAAGGATCACACTGTCAGAATATCACATTTATGAATGGGTCTGATGATGGTGAATTGAGGGGGCAGAGTCATGAAATTTGATATGCATAACATTTACTTTGCATAATTTTTATATTCTATTTACTGACACCCTTTATTAATGTGTGTCCTGTGTACTGACTGCATTTTGATGCTGGCTGTTGCATTATCTTCCTAGCTAACACATCTTGCCATTTGTAGGTGGTTGTATTCATTGCATTTCCTGTGTTCAT
>Ga0123352_10009919_pt1 | contig 14936 bp, 12 predicted proteins | sample TergutLab28metaG_FD_89700 | JGI IMG/M metagenome (GOLD analysis project Ga0123352, IMG submission 89700) | Labiotermes labralis P1 segment gut microbial communities from Petit-Saut dam, French Guiana - Lab288 P1 | ecosystem: Host-associated > Arthropoda: Insects > Digestive system > Gut ... | reverse complement strand
CATTGAACTTTGGATATAGGTGTTTTGGGTTATATCAGTATAGTTTGACCTAAGGAACACTCTCCTGAAGTTAGGTCCTTTCCTCCTGGGACACCCTGTATATATATATATACACGAGGGGTGCTAATAAGTCATTAGCCCGACCAGGAAGGAAACAAGCTACAGCAACCAAACTCGGGATTTATTCAACATACTCCCAACGAAGCTCAATAAACTTCTTATCCCGTTGCTCTAACTTTTGCAAGCCACTCAAAAAAGTATCAGAACGTTGTCTGTCCAACCAGATCTCCGCGGCGACAATTACCTCCGCGTCAGACGAAATATGGCGACCTTTCAATTGTTTTTTCTGTCCATCGAACAGTTGGTAGTCCGACGGGGCCAAATCCGGAGAATAGGGTGGGTGATCAAGACACTGGAAGCCAAGGCAGGCCAGTTTCTTCTGGGCTGCAAGTGCCCGGTGAGCCGCGGCATTGTCGTGCAAGAAGAAGACTACTTTTGTGAACTTTCCGCGGCGTTTTTACTTCAAAATGTAACGAGCAATACTCCGCGTTGATTGTATGGCCCTTTGTAAGATAGTCAATGAGGAGGATGTCGTCTTGATTCCAAAAAAACCGAATCGAGGCGAGAACGTTTCCAGCGGATTTCTGTACTTGGAATTTTTGGGGCGGGGTGAGTCACAATGCCGCTAATCCATAGATTGTTACTTTGTCTCCGGGTCATAGCGATATAACCAGGTTTCGTCCATGGTCACCAATCGCCACAGGAATTCATTTGGAATGCGCCGAAATAAAATCCAAAATTTGCTCAGACGACTGGCACCGTTGACGATTTTTATCCGCGTTCAGGCATTTCGGGACCCACATCGCGAAGAGCTTCCGCTTGTCCAAATCTTAATGAATGATGGACCCAACTCGCTCACGTGACATGACCAGTTGCTCAGCTATTGATTAAGCCGAAATCCGGCGTTCTTCCAAGATTATCTCGTGAATTTGATCAATAATCTCCGGGACGGTCGTACATGACGAGGCGCATTACAGGTTGAAATATCACCACGTTTAAACTGTGCCAACCAGGTTTTGATGGTGGCATACAATGGTGCATATTTCCCTAATGTTTCTGTCAGAACGGCGTGAATTTTCTTCGGCACCTAGCCTTCCACGAAAAAAAAGAACTTGATGACAGCTCGCGTCTTCGTGTTGTTGAAATTGCGCGCGTCGCCTGACATGCTTCTTTCAGCCTCTGTAACAAGAAAAGACTTGCAATTCGGCACATGAACATACCCTTCTTTCCAACGACACTATCGATTCCGTCCTATGACACCAGGAACAGGTCGGGCTAAGGACTTATCAGCACCCCCTCATATGTATGAAACAAGTAAATTAAAACGACCTCATTCACATTAGTGTGGAATTTCATTAAAAACACTTCATTATTATCCACAGTATATGTACTAATTACGATAGCAGAAGGAGCAGGTGAGAATAATGATATAAACCTACAAATGTTTAATTTGCGTTTAATAACAGTTCGGCACCCACCCTACTTCTACACGGTAAAATCTGCGCCTAAGTAAGAACATACAGAGCTTTCAAAAGTCGCTGTGCAGATCCTATCTCTCGGTTACTGCTAATACGAGCCATAGAAACTTGGCAGTGTGTTCTGATGCAGCACGTCAACTGACAGTACCCGCAACTTGCAGACTGGAGCAAACCACCACCTGCATACGTGTGCTAATATTATTATTTGTGTATAGAATATTGTATATTATAGCACATATTCCATGTAGTGGGTCCCTGTCACCACGGCATGGCGAGTCCTATGGTTGCGGATAGAGGAACGGCCTTCGATGTGGAGGGTAGCTGCGTATAAATTGAATAAGCAGTCGCGGACAGCCGACAAGGGGTGGTCCTCCAGCTTAGGGGTTGGGCGAGGTGTTAACAGCCCCTCCCCGTAAAACATTCGTGTTAAGAAACACTCACATGCGGTATTATTCCTCTGGAGACAAAACAATCCGGAGGTAATCTACTCCCTGATTCGGATCTCCGGGTGGGAGTGTTTCTAGGGGAAACATCGCGCAACATACAAAATAGCGGACGCTTGTGAGTGCGATAATGAACCTTCGGGTTCCGTGAAATGCGGGGAGTTTCTTGACTAGCTGCAAACCAGTTAGCTTCTCAAGAAGGACTCTGAACCATGGAGTAAGTAAGTAAGTAAGTAAGTAAGTAAGTAAGTATAGCACCTTGTTATCACTTTTTCATCGTAGACTGATTCTTTAATAAATGCTCAACATAATTCTTCACGTCCTCAGGATATTCTTGGTGGTAATTAACACGCGATTTATACCTCATTCAAACACGGTTTCTTAAAACAGTTTGGTGAGACGTCTAGGGGATTTCAGATTTTCTTTCTTCTCTATTTATTTTCTAACTCTTTGTGGTACATAGATGCGCAAATATTGTTCAAGACTGAGAAATGAATTAACTCTTTAAAGCAGAGTTGCAACATTATACACCACGAAATTCTATATTACAAATATTATCGTTTTGCTTTTAGAATATATTTATATGATTCGTAAGATTCTCAAATATATAGTAATTAATTTCAAACAGACCACGTAACTTATTATGTGGCCGGGATCGCTTGGTCAGTGTAGAGAATCATTAGGCTTTGAACTCAAAGGGATTTTAACCCCGGTGGGAGCGAGTTTTTCCGAACTCATCCAGACCTTACTCGAAGACCACCCAGCCTCCTGTACAATGGGTACTCGCTCAATTTCTCGGGGGTAAAGTAACCAGGGAGCGGCTCCGACCGAGCAAAACCTTCTAACACCGGTGTGGAATGTGGGTGGAGCTACACTTCTGTTCCTGTCTGTGTCTGCTTGGCATCTAACGGGACAGATTTACTTTTACCTCTTTGCATATTGAAATGAAGGTCGTTGCAACATGTAATGTGTTTACGTTAGTGACGTGTAAAATCAGTTCTTTAATATTTGTCAAGTGAATGTGTGTCTCAGGAAATAAAATCTCACCAAAAATATCCCATTTTGCCCACCCCTGAATTTTGTGTCCGTGATCGTTCTTGCTACCCTGGTCTTTCCTCCAGTAAGAACATAATTTTCAGCTTTTTTCGAGGTAGAGGTTCACGAAGCAGAATGACCTTTATTGGCATTCTAAAGTCCGAACATTTTCTTAATTTCATCTGAGAGTCCAGTTGCTACGTCATAAAAGTCACCAACGAGAGACGGCATTCTCTTATTTTTGTATACAGATACAACAGCCTTTTTTTGGAAAAGTGAAGAAATTGCATAATGCGAGGAACAATTTGTGACATTTAATGGTAAAGATAAATGAAAAGTATAATTTCAAATGACGAATTAAACACAGCAGCAATTTTAATGTATGTAACTGCGCAACATGATGAATTTGAAATAGACTGCTAAAAATAAGTCGAAGACATGTGAACCCTCAAACACGAAGGACGCCGATATGAAGTGTTATGACGCCAAAGAAACTTTCAGTAAAATGAAAATATGAAAGTACAAAACTACAGAGGAAAACAGGTAAACACGTGTACTCAGAGCACTAAAATTAGAGTGTGGGATATGGTGTGGAATACAGAATTGGAATGTGGGTCAAATATCTGCACGTAATAATAGGCGGATCTCATAACAGTTGATCGATGAAGATTCATTCCAGAAAACATGAGATTTTAATTGACAAACTCGCACAAACACACACACATATATAAACATACATACAGATATATGACGAGGATCAGATATTAGGGCTGAAAATTCTGAGTGAATATCAACTTTTCTGAGCGGCCTCTACCTCTGTCTAATTATTTCTGAAATAGTGGCTTCAATTTATTGCAGCACTACGCCAAACGAATGATAATTACTGACTTTTTATACTCTAATGAAAAATTACATTAATTTACATGGCTAACCAGTCTTAAGTGTGATGAAAGAGTGCTAACATCTGATCCATATAATGCAGCTTTGTCATCATCACACTCTGAATAGTTGAAGCTTCAAACGACACAAACAGAAGCAGGAGTGTCGCAGAATAATCAAATAGATGTTTCGTTGAAATAGGAAGAGATAGCTAGACAGCAGAAGCTTCCCTGCGAAACATAAAAAAGAATCACATAAAGTGTCAAAGAGAATGACGGATTAAAGGAACAGTCAATTACATGAGGACGAGTCCATAAATCCACAGGTAACTTGATACCAAGGGAGAAGGAGATTAAATTAACTGTTGTTAGTGGAATCCTGTTTAAAGTAGATACTGCCATCCATCAGTACAGCTCTTGAATGTGATATAAAGGATTTAAAACTATTTAGATTCACTGGTATATAACATGAGTATATATAAACCATGAAAAATAAATTATATAAGAAAGTGGTAGTTTTTAAAATGATGGGTGGGAAGACATTGTAAAACATTTTGATGGAACGTTTAGTAATAATTGAAGCCACTGGAATTGAACAGCCTTTGCATAAGTGCCAGCTAACACTTCTGCTAATCATCTTCAATCAAACATGATAAAAGGAAAACGTGTGCCGAGAAATGGATAGCTGTTGGAAGGTTAGTATTCTCAATTGACTGATCATGTGTTAGATGTCTAATGCATTCAGCTGATATTCTGAGGTTATAAAGTGATAGAAATTGAATAAGCTATAGACAGACAAAATTTGTCCTTATCTGTTTGATTGAAGATCTCGGAATTTTTCTTAAGAAACCGAATAAATCTGTAAATATCTCAGGGCAGCAGACCTATAGGGTCTAGATTTCAACTCTAAACCTTTTTAATGTGTTACAGACCGGATTTCGATGTTTTGTGCTTTGTAGCTCTTTATAATAATGAGGGTATACATAAATAAGTAGGTGAAAGGCAGCGACTAGTATTGATGCCCGCACAAATAATATATTTTTATTTTGAGAAATTTTCCCCTTCTTTCAAAATGAAAAGTTTATATGTCCTATATAAATAATTATAAATATATGTATTACATTTTATATCATATTTTACTAGCGCATTTAGAATGGATTCAAGAAAACTGACATTTTGAAAAATAACAAAACTGTCCACAAAGACACAAAATTCTAGTGACAGCGATATCGATTCTAGGACTATGTTTATTTTATCACTATAAAAATAAATTAATATTCTTTATGAATAAGAAAAGAGGATCAAGAAAGTGATAATCTGTAAAATATTCCGCCCAATGCGCGTTATTGGAAAAGAACCTCTTTCTTTCTCTTACGCTTTACGCGAGACAACTCATTTGTAAGTATTTACTGGAGGTAAAAGCAGTACACATAGAGAAATATTAACCTTTCAAGAACCAAACTTTAAATCTATTCAATACAAACATTCAATTTGTGTCTCTTATACTGTAAAGTGTGCTTCCATTAGAAAGCTCAATTATTGATGTTTATCGGGTAAAATCCACGTTCAATCCGAAATTCTAATAGAATACACAAATACATTGCGCGAAAAAAATGTAGAGCTTATTTTTGCACCTGGCAGTGTGTTTACGAACCAATAGGCTTTCAAGTGTTAAGTGACGTCACTCTATTTAGTATTTTATTCTGTCATATGAAATTCAAAATTTTAGGTAATTTTTATGAAGCAAGGTAACAGAATGTTTCCTCATTCACCACTGAAGCAGAAAAATACAACTGGATTTGGTATGAAAATAATCGTTTCTTTCTCCACTCTGTTAAATCTTGAACGGTGTCTAATCAAACGTATAGAGTCTATTGTGTTACAAAAATAACTGTCCAACAAATCTCTGGGTTGCACCTTGTCTCATCTATAATTGTGTGTCAGACTTGTAAAGATGTGTAAATCTAGCTTGAGTGGTCAAATGTGAAAGAAATTTATGGACTACAGTGGAAGAATAAGAGCCCCGAACAAGAAAATCAGTCTCAGTCCAAAGTTTGGATGACAGATAAAAGTGCTGACTTGAAGCGAAAGTATGAAGTGACTTACATAAAAGATCAAGAAAAGTTCATAAGAAACGCAAAGTAAAATTCCACTGGCAAAGAAGGGAGATCCTTTGAAATGTGCAAGGGAAAGTCTTTTTACGGTGAGAAAAAGAGGTGACAGAATAGGACACGGATTTTAGTTGGTGCTGTAGAAAAGTTCTTCGAGAAAGTTTTCCCTTGCTGTAACATCTGGTACCAGATTTCAGCAGTTGTCAACTCATAAGTCACATTATCCTTCATAACAACCGCGGCATGACGTCCACATTTTTATAGCGTAACTCGTCCTTTGCTATGACGCTCAATAATTAAACAACCGAAGTAATATATTTGAAATTTAGTGTGGGGTGGGAAATACCAATGAGTTGACATGTTTCGGATCACGTAAGAAAACAGGTATTAATCTTTTGTTACCCATTATTTGGGATTCTCTATCTTTGGCTTACATTATTTTTTCTGTAAATTCACTGTTTGCTTGTAAAATACTGAACTCAACACTACCATTCAGGGTTTGTAGAAAGCCTCAAATTTTTCAAATATTCGAGACCAAGAATGAATTGTGGGTTTATGTAGGACCCACAGAATTACAACCAGTTTATTAATAATTGTCCAACGAGATACAACACGACGCAATCTATTTATTATTCTGCAAGTTCACTTTACATGTTTCGGGTGTCAAACACACCCATCATCAACAGTACACAAAAATGTAACTACAGCCTCCGCTACTGGTCATTTTTTTGTGCAACTACCTCCCTCCAGTGTAGCCAAGCCATCATTGGAGTACACAAAACTGTAACTACAGCCTCCGGTACTGGTCATAATTTTTGTGCAGCTACCTCTCTCCAAAGTTATCAAGCTACAGTTTTACTTACTCCTGATGGTGGGTGTGGTTGACACCCGAAACATGTAGAGTGAACTTGCAGAATAATAAATAGACTACTTTGTGTTGCATCTCATTGGACAATTATTGATATAGATCAGCGATGCACGGAACCATAAGGAAAAAATTACAATCAGGTTTTTGAATGGATGAAACGGGAACGCGGAGATAGAAAACTCAAGATATGAAGATAAAATATAAAACTATAATCTAAAACAAAGTTATGAAACTAAATCTTGAAAGAACACGTGAAATTGAAATTTAAAGCTCACGGTGATGTGCGTTAGAGTATCAGACACATTATCAATTATATATTTGTTCTTTAACAACAAAAAATTACCTACTTCATCACCACGTTGAAAAAAATAAGTTCACGGCATTCAGTTTTGGTTACATTTCACAAACTTTTATGATCGCGTAATTCGTATTGTTATTAGAATAATTACGCTGTAAACGTACAGACAGCAACACATTTCTCCAGTTTAAACTAAAAGTTATATTATGACGTTACGTGGAGCGAGTTCAGAAAAGAAAAAATTTATAAGGCAGTTTGAAGCAACGAGTGAATGTTTTAAATTCCTTATTTGGAAATACAGCAAGCATTAATTCATAAGCTTATGGCTACTGTACTTGTCTTAATGTGTTATAAATCCAATAGCAAATATCATCAAAATCAACCCAAAAGGAACAAAAACGACTTTCCTAAATTGTGACTTGATGTTTCCATAGCCTTATTCAAGAAAAATATATTCTTGTGTGATGCGACTATGATTGGGAGGTGGTTTCCAGTGTTTTGAAGGGATTTTCTACTTCCATCTTCAGGGTGTTCCACGAACAACATATTGCTGGGTAACTTCAATTGGTCTTTTCACCTATAAGAAAACCAGCACTCTCAAACAAGGTAATCTTTCTAGACTACCCCAAAACGGATGCAAGAACCTCTCCCGAAACACCAGAAACAATTTTCCAGTTAACACACTAGTAATTTCTCAGATCGTTGCAGTCTTAAAGGGAATATATCTTAACGCAGAAAATGCATTAAAACAGGCAGAAACATAATTTTTAATAGTTTATTAACTGGTGTATTACTGCCTCCACAAGAAAGGCAAATCTTCTACGCTAAAGGTGAATTTATTTTACGAGAATCATACAAGTATAATAATGGTTCAAGTACATTAGCTCTCGTGAACAGACAGAAATGTCTGAAGCGGTAATGCTGAAAGTAAAGAAGGTAGGTTTGTCCATGTGTAAGATATGAAGACCTACAGTGAGGGTAGTGCTACAAATTCAGCCATTTTAACTTTGGCGCTAGATAGAGGTAAAAGATAAACTTCAAGCCTCGACTTCTTTATCCTTCAGGGAATAACCACTGGTACCCCTTAAGTACGAGGCCAAATTGGACTCAAGGCTCCTCTGGATATTATTGAAAGAGATGTGCCTAATCGCTCTTCAGTCTAGGTTTTCGCAAATCTCCACTAGTAACTTTTATACGATCGTATCTTAACCGGGGGGAGGGGGGGGTCTGCTTCGATACTCTTCGGTCTGACTATTTTGAGTTTAGTCTTGATTTTAACAGTTTCTCCATATAGGTAACATGATAGGACTCCAACCCAGTCCCTCCAGGTAGATAATATGGTACTGCCTGAATCCAGTCACTCCAGGTAAATGATGTGGTATTGCCTTAACCTATCCCCTCCACGTAGAAAACGCGGTAGTGTGTTACACCTGTCCCTCCAGATGAATCATGTGATAATGTCTTAACCCCACAAAAGGAAGCTTCCTAACACATAACTTCCATGTAAATATTCACTATCATCTATCATGTGAATCGATACATTCAGAGTACTGCCAGGATAATCGGAATATTGCAAATAAATTCTTTGTGCACTATTCATCAGCACTTCTCAATTTTCTAATAGCTCGCGCATGCAAATTGAATCTATTTACATTAAATCGTGAATTTCCCTTAAGGTTACTGATTCGGGCTAAAATGTGTTTCCCTTACATTCATGAATTTTGCAGCAATATATTTTCTTTCACCACAATATCATCGCTTTTGTACACGACGTTTGGGATCTTGTTGTTCCCCGATGTATTGAAATGCCTCCCTGAATTCAAAGCTAAGACGTAGCTGACGTTGACAAATGTTCCACAAACACGTACATAGCCTCTGAAAAAATACAGTAAAGAAGGATTTGAGAAACATTTGCTCCTGGAAATCTCTATATAACAATGGACTTAGGCAAGAAGGTTTAAAAATGTTAATATTATGTAACTTAAATGAAATAATCTAAATACGAAATGTTTGCCTCTAACGCTATTAACGCCTCCGCTTTCTGCTTCTAACAAATAAGCCCACAATCATTAATCTCGTTTCCAAGACATGTTTTTTAATAAGAATGCTGTCCACAGTTCGCAGCAAAAGTATATAATTTGTAAAAGTGTTTTCCTGTGACGGCTTAAGATACGAGGGATGCTTGGTATCATTCAGTTAGAACAAATTTTCTTCACTTCTGATTTTGGTAAAAAAACAAAAAAAAATTAAAAATCAAATTTTACTGTTACATTTTAAACATATATATATATATATGTGTGTGTGTGTGTGTGTGTGTGTGTGAGTTTCGGATTGCAACTTTGAGGAAACATACTGAAGTTGAATAGGAAGATTTGTGGGAAAAAGAGTTTCAAGCGAAGGGAGAGAAAATAACACAAGTATTGAGAAAATGCTTGAGGACCGTTAAAAATACCACTAGGATAATAGTAGTAATAGTAGTAGTAGTAGTAAAAATGAGAATTATAGGGGCTGGGAAAGTAAGAAAGAGGATTATATTCGTTAAAACAGATCCAAAAGAAAATAAATGGATCATAAAATTTGGAAGTATGAACGAAGAGTGCGGGAAAATATTAAACGGATTCACGTGAACCTGAGTCTTTGTAAATGAATTAATACCGTCTTCACCAACAAAGGGCAAAGTAACATAATCCTATGACTATAATGGAAAGCGGACACAGATGTGACAAGGACCAGAATGGACTAGACGCACTTAAATGTGTCACCATCTTTGTCCGTTCCGTGATTTCAACATACATCCGAGAGACAAGTCGGTCCTGCTGCCTCTGGGCTGAAATGTACGGCCAAAACATGTTAGTTTCTCCAATTAATTCACTTGTGTGAGATCTGGAGTTCCCATGGCGGAGACCGTGAGCACACGTGTAAATTTGTAGCAATGTAATAACGCATAAGAAGAAATTGTTGTTGTATTTTCAGGGCTGATGAAAAGGCAGTCGGTATTTTCTTCCAAAACGCCATTTGGAAGCAGTGAGAAATCCACGTCAGGTTACAGCCATTATATTTATTTGTATTTTTAGAAATCAGGAATTCATTAATTTACTATTGCATGAATAGTATGAATTCTAAAACTTTCATTGAATGTAGCCAGACATATTTCGAGCCAATGTTTTAGGTTTACAACACGCCGATTTTATTTGATAGTCAACTTAGAAGTTTTTCAAAGAAGCTAAAATTTAATGTTAATCTCAAAACGTGTTAGACGATTGTTTAAGATAGAATTCATCCTTTGAACAAAGAATTTGTTATTTTCCACCATAAAATAGCGTGTTCTTGAGAAATTAGAAATTGTGTTTTGTTTTTATAAGAGGAAGTGTCTTATGCCTTTCTTTCTCTGCGGTATATTGGCACTATAGAGCAGCCAGAACTTCGACCGTGCAGACTACAGAGGTTGGAGCTGTCTATCCAGTGCCATGCGGTGATAATAAAGACAGGTTTGCTGAGAATCATGGGAAGGAAAATTCCAATCAAAGGAAATAAGTACCAAACTAAGCCACTTCCTCTTTACGGTCAATAGTTTAATAGCCGAGAGATCAGCGGACAACATCGTCCTGTTTACATGCGGCAGTAAAGGTACGTAGAGTTAAATTATACACCCGGTCTGCGTCGTCTGTACAATTGTTTAGCACCCTTTCTGGCGATATATATCTCTTATAAATTACCATTAATTCTGTAATATTCTTCCTCCAAATTACTTCCACTGGTCGACATGTCTGTCACAAATCACGTCACCATGTATGTTTAGAATACCCTTACTTGAAAATAAAAAACAACTAAAAGAAATTTGATATGTCTCAAGTTCCGTATGGCAGTCAGATGCGTAAATTGTTTTAAGAAACCGAAAATACACTTGTATAAATGAAAGTAAGATGTCGGTCTTTTTAAAAATTTTTTACTTACAAGAAAATTTATTAAAAAATACTTTCGAGAATTACAAGAAAACTAAAATTACGAAAGCCTAAAACCTGTTTCAGTGATTATGTGGTTTGTGTGTATGTATGAATGTATGAATGTGCGACACATGTTGCTGCTGTACACAGCTTGACTTGCGCAGCCTAATCCCCTTTCTCTCCTCTTCTGTTTCCCCTCACACCTAGCTACCTGCATTCACGTGTTCCTCTTATTGCAAAACCTTTCTGAACGCCAGATTCATCTCAATTTTCGTTTCGGCTTCCTACTTGGAAATTCTATTTGAAGACATGATGACGACATATCAGAGTCTGTGCTCTGATATGTCGTGTGAAGGGAAAATTTGGTTTGTGTTTAATGTAACCTGCCACATCTGGCAGATTCTTTTCGTCTTTATTTGTTTTAATGAAAGGGGCAATGAGCCGCTGTGTGGGCCTGCTTTTAGGTAAATTATGTTTGTCTTAACACACCACTTTCAGCCGTTATTTGTTACATTTCCTTATCTTAGAACCTCACCCACTTCTACGTGTTACTTGCATCCTTCGTGTGTTCCAGCTTTTTCTTAGCTGGCGGTCGGGTCGGTATTAGTATCCAGGATTTCTTGATCATGAAAATGTGACGTTGTTAATTACCGATATTAATATGGTATTAACAAGGGGCTGGTATCAAAACCAAGTCTTCCCTGTACTGTTAAAATCTGCAGAACATCACCATAGAAAAGACAACTCTTTTGAAAAGTGAAATAATATTTCACGATTGTCCTTTTCTTAAGACAGTGTTAAAAAAAATTCGAAATTGGGAGAAATAAAAATTTTGCTTTGAATATTTTCTTCAAAAGCCTTGCATTTTTAGAGGAATAAATCCACTTCCAGTGTTTTCTTCTTTCCATGTTATGTTCTTTAACTGGTCTCCTATTTTGAGTCCTCTGATTCCATTCATTTTTATTTCTGCATCTTCTTTCCATACTAAAATAATAGTGAAATTAACGACTGCATCGAAATAAAATCAGATTAGATTTGATATATATTGCTTGAAGTAGCAAGAAAGCGAACGTAGACATATTTCATGGTAAGATAAATAGCTCTCAGAGTCCAAAATTTTCAAAACTTCTCGGTCTTATACTTTATTTATGACGAATTTTTAAAATGATGGACGGAATAGAGATGAGAGTCAGGACATTCTAGAAAATTCCAAGGATATTCCGAAACTTCAAAACGTGATATATATTCATTTCATTATTCGAAATGTTAAATTAATTAGTAATAGTGTACATTCCGGTAATATGGTTTTCACATAAAATCTAGTGACGACGTCATTTCAATAATGTAACATATGACGAACTGAACACGTTTACTTTTACGTTGCTTCCCTAAGCCAATTAACGAAATGTTATCTCATTATTTTCAACGCAGCTAAAATATTAGCAGATGCCGAAATGTACTTACACATGGGATATGTAAGAAATCCAAAGAAATATATGTGAGAAAACCTGCAGGGCAATAATCAAAACTATGAAGTAACTGTGGGCATGTGAGGTTATGGACTGGATGGAGCTGGGTTAGGATTGGGACAAGTGGCGATCACTTGTGAATGCGGTAATGAACTTTCGGTTTCCATAAAATGAGGGGAATTTCTTGACTAGCTTATCAAGAAGGACTCTGCTCCAAGGAGTAAGCACGTAAGTTAGTAAGTGAATGAAGTAACCGTGTATGAAATTATAGTTATAAAATAGTTTATTAAACACTAAAGGGTCTTGCAGCAATGTGAATTATATTGGATCAAGAAAACGTTCCGCCTCCGGAACGTTTAACATGGTAATGGACTTGCTTTCACAAAAGGCTCGAAATTTCTTCGTGAGTTCTGAGTCTTATAACATCTCAATAAAAACAGCATTCCTCGAAATAATCTACTATAATATTGTAAATAATTATATTAAAATTCAATGCAGAAGTTCAGTCAGACTTATTTCAGTAAAAAGGGCCGGGATAGCTCAGTCGGTATAGCGTCTCGCTAGGGGCTGGAAGGTCCGGAGGTCGAATCCCGGTGGAGGGGCGAGTTTTGCCGCACCTGTCCAGACCGGCTCGGCGTGCCACACAGCCTCATATTCAATGGGCACCGGGTCTTTCACAGGGGTAAAGCGGTCGGGGCGTGGCGTTGACAACCCATCCCATCTAGCGCCGAGGTTGAAGAAAGAGTGTAGCTACTCCCCCTCTCGACCTTCGTGGCCTGTTCTGGGGCGAACGTCACTGCAGTAAAAAACACACGTTCTTTTGACACTTTCTTGCCGACCGTCTCCGTGTTTTGTGAAGACTCGTAAAACCGGACAGAGGCGACTGCACACGTGTTTGTGAAGTCTTCAGGGACCTGCGCTGCATGGTGACTTGTTGACTGGCAGACGGCAACCTCAAAGGGAAAAAGGAAATATATCCCCCCCCCCCCACACTCGCCACTTCAATTCTCGCCTCTTTTACTCCCTCCTCCGATTTCCACTTCGACTGTACTTCATAAATACATTCAATAAAATTTGATATGATGTGGTCACGTCTGTCTGCAATTACATTATCTTAGTATATTAGTTGCTCGGTAAAAGAATAACACTTGTGTTTCCAATTTAAAAGCATACTTGGTCGTTTATATTTGTAACACAACCAAACCGCCAAACAACATGCAGTCAATAAAAGGAAATTTTATCTAATTTAACGGTTACTCTGGCACGATATTAAGCCTTGTCTACGTGTACGATTTTCGTTGGTCGGAATTGTGGTATAAGCTGACAGTAAACAATAAACCTTCTATTTGTTTGTTATTAACAAATCTGAAGCGTCAGAGCACGTAATATATGGCTCTGTTATTGCTAGCGGGCTGTAATTTTTAAATGATAATTTAAAACTTCAGAACAAGACAGAACAAGAGCAAGGACCTATAATATCTACTTAAAATAACAAAATAGTCTTCAGTCTGAAGAATAAAAGACCAACTTGATGTCACTTGCTATTTTATTTCACTTCTTATGTGTTCAACATGTTTCGGACATTAATATATCCATCATAAGGAGCTTGCGAGTGTGGTGTTGAATTACCACATCGGTCGTTTTGTGTTGCTTTCAACACGGACACCACTCAAACCCAACCTCACCAAATCTCCAACACACAACGAACCGAGAACAAAACAACCGGTGTGGTAATTCAACAGCACAGTCGCAAGCTCCTGATGATGGATATATTAATGTCCGAAACATGTTGAACGCATAAGAAGTGAAATAAAATAGCAAGTGACATCAAGTTGGTCTTTTATTCTTCAACTATTACAATGATGCACGGTCCAATAAACATAAGTCTTCGGTCTGTTTAATAGGGTACAGAAAACTATTCCTTTATTTTAGAGAAAAATGTGATAAGACAAAGAATTTTGGCTCAAAAGTTGTGTTCAGTTTTGTTCTACTACTTTTTTGACTAAGAGTTTCTGTTGCTAAAACAAATATTCAGCAATGCACGTGCGAGAAAAGTGAAGTAACGCAGTGGTCCTGGTTGTAGATTGTCGGTTATTGTCTCAAGGAATTTCTTCACGTGTCACGATTTGTGATATTCCTTTAACATACACGTGGACAGAATGTCAGAGAAATATATGGTGCTGCTAAGAGGTGGGGTTTTAAAAAATGGATTGCTTTCAAAAGCTTTTCACGTAAGGTTGCTTAAAGCTATGCAGTTTTTACCTTGAAACAACTTGGGTGCTTTGACATGACGTAAACCAAAACAACTTGTGTGCTTTGACATGATGTAAACCAAAACAACTTGGGTGCTTT
>Ga0123352_10009916_pt1 | contig 14938 bp, 14 predicted proteins | sample TergutLab28metaG_FD_89700 | JGI IMG/M metagenome (GOLD analysis project Ga0123352, IMG submission 89700) | Labiotermes labralis P1 segment gut microbial communities from Petit-Saut dam, French Guiana - Lab288 P1 | ecosystem: Host-associated > Arthropoda: Insects > Digestive system > Gut ... | reverse complement strand
GACGACGCTGGAATTGCAGACATCATCCATAAAATCAATTTGAGACCACGGAAGTGTCTTAAATGGCGTTCACCTTTTGAAACTTTCTTTTCTACGGTGTTGCACTTGACTTGACAATTCAAGGCACATAAAAATTCAGTTGGTTGCTGACAGCAACCAACTGAAATCCCTATAACCGTGGTATGAACTAAAAAGGCTATCCAAAGTTAGCAAGAAATGTATAGAGCGATACTCAGCATTCACTTAAAATTATAAGCGAACGGAGGGAGTACATGGATTGGCAACAAGGAATGAATCGAGTGGTTCAATACGTTGAAGAAAACCTGACGCAGCCTATATCACATGAGACATTATCACGCATTGTGTGTTGCTCTGCATATGAGTTTTCTCGCATATTTTCTTTTATGGCAGGAGTGTCTGTTTCAGAGTATATCCGCCGCAGAAGGTTGTCACAGGCTGTTTTCGACATTCAAAACACCGAGGCAAAAATCATAGACATTGCTTTGAAATACTGCTACGAATCACCAACCACCTTTGCACGAGCGTTTAAGGAGTTGCATGGTACCTCCCCAACCTCTGCTCGCAATGAAAGCGTTCCCATAAAAACCTATCCGCCAATATCCTTCGTATTAACTATTAAAGGAGTGAACGCAATGACGTTCAGAATCGAAAAAAGAGATAGTTTTCAAATCATGGGATTACTTGACCATGCCGACATGGCTGATTACGAGCCCGGCGAATGTTTACCAAAAATGTGGAACGAATTTATGGAAAACTACAACCCGCGCTTATGGAACGATGGCAAAGATAGTTTTTATACCGCGCCCCTTTGGCAGGTGGCAGCATACGACTTCAAACCCGGATGCGGTAAATCAAAATCTATAATAGGTGCGGAATATAAAGGGCGAAAACTTGACGGAATGGCAATTGAAGCTATTCCTGCAGCAACGTGGGCAGTGTTTACATTCACTTCCCCAACAGGTGCGCCTTATGTGCCCGAGGCATGGGCACGCGTTTTAACCGAATGGTTTCCATCAAGCCAGTATATACGTGATGAATCTGTCCCAAGTATGGAAGTATACCCTGATGGCGATGCCGATTCAAAAGATTATCAATGGGAAATTTGGATGCCGGTTTTAAATAAGTAGTATCAACATTTGCAGGCAGGAGCATAATCGCTCCTGCTATTTTTCACTAGATTGTTCTAAAACTTGTCCATACATACATATACTAGAGAATCGAATTACACAGGAGCTGGTGTTATGAAAATCCTACTATTTCTAGTATTAGCAGCAATGCTAACCGCCTGCGCACAAAACAACAATAACATTGGCGGTCCACTGCCTATGCTAATAACCGACTGGACAGACATTACAGACGGCGACCCATTAACCCGCTTTGACTACACAACCATCACCCCAATAGACTTCAATACAAACGAAATAATAGCGGCCATAGGCGATGACCAGCCAATACCTCACAGAATTGTTGCCGAAATGCTTGAAGCTTTGAGCCATAATGACCATTCACCATATTTATCTTATGATAAGCCGGACACAATGCTAACGCTAGAAGAAGCCCATCAGATACTACACAACTTAAACCCCACAGCCATGGTAATTCACTTAACCGATGAAAACCGCAATACATACATCTCTTACGCCCTATGGGTAGAATTATTTATACAGCTGCTTAAAGAATGTGAAGACAAGCACGGTGTAGAAGCCGCAAACATAATTGTATTAGGTATAAACAACGGACAAACATTAACCAATTTAGGTATATTTGACGGCAAAAACATCAACTTATCCGCATATTTGGACCAAGAAATACAAATTTTACACAAAAATGGCAAAATCCTGGCAGTCCTTGGCATAACCAGTCTTACACCAACCTTAAAAAACGCAATGATAACCCACATAGATAATTTCGGCATAAGCATATTCATAGGTGGTACAGAACGAAACTATGTATTTGCCTCGGATGTGCCCATCCCATCAGAAAGCACCTTTCACCTACCTCAAATTGCAAACATACAAATTTCTGGTAGAGAAATCACTGCCATAACAACCGCCGATACAATAATAAGCGGTACAATAGAACGCGTTCGCCCTAACATAATTGACCTGCGAGAATGGGGCGAAATTCCATTATGTCCCTTTTTCACTGTTTATGGTACATCGCCCACAACAAACGGTTTACAAAATTATGGCTTCCACGCAACAACAAAAAAACCACAAGACTTGTTGGTAGGCACAAACATAGCAGATTTCCACATTATAAATGGCAGAATCGCAGCAGCTATAATAACCCGAAACATTCAACCTACAAATATCCGCGTGGCAATAAGCACATCAAACTTTGAAAGCCTTGTGCATGAAAACGTAACCATTACCGGAACAGGAGCATTCACAGTACACAGCGGCATCAAAACAGAACAATTCTCCCCCGGAGAGCATTTCACCATAACATATGACCTATGGGAAGCAACTCGCCTATACATTTCTCCAAACGACCCAGCCCATAGGCTAAAGATCATAGGATTAGAGCGCCATTGGCAAAACGGACAAACCCCACAGTATCGCGGAACATTTGAAATTGCCCAGTTCAACGGCGGCGGTTTTATAATTGTAAACGAACTATGTATAGAGGAATACCTATACGCGGTAATTCCAAGCGAAATGCCAACATCTCACGGTTTAGAAGCAGCGAAAGTACAAGCCATCACTGCGCGAAGCTTCGCCCTTCATCAAATATATCAAAACGCCTTTCACCAATTTGGCGCCCATGTGGATGATTCTGTAATAAGCCAAGTATATAATAATATTCCCGAAACTGATATCTCAATTGCGGCAGTTACCGCCACACGCGGGCAGGTACTAACCGTGAATGGGCAGCTTGTTATCGCAAATTACTTCTCCACTTCCGGTGGAACAACTGCAAATTTTGGCGAAGTATGGCCCCAAGGCAGCCAGTTTCCAGGCAGCACACCATCACACCTTGTATCCGGGACACATTTTTATCTACCCCATAATCCCGGAGATTTACGCAATGAAGATTATGCCGCGCTCTTCTTTCGCAGCCATGACATCCCAGCATTTGACCGGGAGTTTCCATGGTTTCGCTGGCAGGTAAGCCTCACATATGCCCAGCTTACAGAATCTATCAACGCAAACATTGCCCCAAGGCAAGCCGCAAACCCCGCAATGATTCAGGTACTGTGCGCCAATGGCAATCCTACAAACGAGACGGTACAAACAATAGGCGAACTTTTAGATATGCAAATAACTCGTCGCGGCCAAGGGGGCAACATAATGGAAATGATGCTTACCGGCAGCACCGCCACCGTACGCGTACAAACAGAATTTAACATACGTACCCTGCTTAGTCCGGGAAGTACTCCGGTTATGCGCCACGATGGCAGCTATGTTACAAATTTACGTCTTTTACCCAGCACGTTTTTTACAATGGAAATTTCCGAAGGTTCCCCATCTACAGAAAAAGACACCGATGGCCGCATCGCCACATTTTTTGGTGGCGGCAATGGTCACGGTGTCGGCATGAGTCAAAATGGAGTGAAAGCCCTCAAAAATATCGGGCTTACCTATAGAGAAATTCTAAAACACTTCTATCCTGGCGTCGAAATCACCTTTTTAGGTTAAGTCGCCACTCCAAATCTCCACGGTCTAAAGATAAAAGAAGTGCCTCCGCCGTGGCAAGATTACTTGCAACAGGAATATTATGCACATCGCAAAGGCGTAGAAGCGAACCAATATCCGGTTCGTAATGTTTTGGTGATAGTGGATCTCGTAAAAATATTACAAGGTCTATATCATTTAAGGCAACCTGCGCACTAAGCTGCTGCTCACCACCCAAATGCCCCGCAAGGTATTTATTAATTTGCAAATTAGCAGAGTCCTCTAATATCTGCCCAGTTGTACCCGTTGCATAAAGCTTATGCTTAACTAAAATATGCCTATAAGCAATGCATAGGTTCTCCATAAGTTTTTTCTTGTTGTCATGTGCTATTAATGCAATATTCATACCAACACCCTTTCTTTTACATTCCTATTCTTCATCAAATATAGACTTTGTGCGTGGTAATCCCACATTTAGCACAACGCCAATTGCAATCATATGCACCCAAATCATAGACCCACCAAAGGACAAAAACGGAAAAGGCATTCCTGTATTTGGCAAAAAGTCCGTTGTTACACTGACATGTACAAAAGTTTCAAAAATAAGCATACCTGCAACACCTGCAGCAATTAAACGCCCTTGCATATCCTGGGCACGTAATGCAATGAGAATACAGCGTATAATTACAAATGCGATAGCAACCAGTAAAATTGCCGCACCTATAAATCCAAACTGCTCTGCCACCAAGGAAAAAATAAAATCATTATGGCCATTTGCTACATATGAATTATTTAAAAAACCTCGCCCGGTTAACCCACCGGAACTAATGGCATTTAGGGATTGCTGGGTTTGTCTAAAGGAATCTGTACCTAAAACAGGATTAAGCCAAGTCTCTATACGATCCCACTGGAAAGGATTTAAAACGCGAGTTAAAAATATCGGCTCTGCACGTTGCATATCCAGCCATATTAATATTATAACAGGTGCAACAAGTCCCAGTGCAATCAAAATTGTACGATAATAAAGCCCAGCAACAAACAATATCGTAAGCGAAAGAGATAAAACAACCAAAGATGCAGACAATGACGGCTGTTGATTAACAAGATACACAGGCACTACTATCAAAACCATTACAAGCCCAAGCCAAAATATATTATTAAATCTATCATTTTTAACATCTAAAAATTTTGCTAAAAATAAAATCATAAAAAGCTTAGCAAATTCAGATGGCTGCATACTTACGTCTCCAATTCCCGGTATGGGAATACGTATCCAGCGTGCAACATTTGTACCCTCATCGATACCCGTTAACATTGCCGCAACCAAAAGTGTCATCATCACAGCATATATAAACAAGTACAAACGCGTAATATGGTGATAATCTATAAACGACACAGCAATCATAAGCACCGCACCGCTAATAATATACATCATTTGCCGCACCCACATACCGCTAAACATATCAAAAAGCCGGCTTGGCATAGAAGGTGCATGCGCAAACGAATACACCATAAGCACTCCAAATGCACCAATAATAATAACACTTATCATAAGCAAATAATCATATGCTTTTACTGCATCTTTAAATTTTACCATTAATCCTTGCGCTTTCTCATATTTTTTATAGGAATATTCGCGTACAATACAGGCATCGGCTCATTTGTATCCGACAACCCTTCAGATATTTGCATATCAAAATCTGCATCGCTAATGTCTACATATTTTGCCAACACTGCCATAATATCGTTCTTTATCATTTCTAATAAGTCCGGCGAACAACTGACCCGGTCATGCATCAGTACAAGTTTTAACCTATCCCTTGCCACATCTTTTGATGGTGGCTTAGAGGCAAAAAGGTTTGAGAACCAATTCATATAAACGTCCTCCTGTTACGATTTTACGAAGAATTTTTTAATTCTTCCGAATACGCCTTTGTCTATGTCCAAATCCATAAGTGGAACTGTTTCACCTAGTATACGCCGAACAATGTCTCTAAATGCTTGCCCCGCCATAGATTTTTCGTCCGCCACGCAAGGTTCGCCACGGTTGGTTGATATAACAATTCTTTCATCGTCCGGCACCACGCCCAAAACGTCAATTGCCAAAAGATCTGTTACATCTTCAAGAGCCATCATATCACCACGTTTTACCATTTCTGGGCGAATGCGGTTAAGTATCAGCAATGGGTTTCGTACTTCCGCAGCCTCAAGCAAACCCACAATTCTGTCTGCGTCCCGCACGGCAGAAATTTCTGGTGTAGTAACAACGATTGCCTTATCTGCACCTGCAATAGCATTTTTAAAACCTTGCTCAATACCTGCCGGGCAATCAAGTAATACATAATCAAAATCTTCTCGTAGTTGGTCGCATAGCTTTTTCATTTGTTCTGGCGTCACCGCATCTTTATCCTTAGTTTGTGCCGCTGGCAAAAGAAATAAACTCTCATAACGCTTGTCCTTAATTAATGCCTGTTTTAAACGGCAATTTCCCTCAATAACGTCAATTAAATCATATACAATACGGTTTTCCAACCCCATTACCACATCTAAATTTCTAAGACCTATGTCTGCATCTACTAAAACAACACGCTTGCCTTGAATTGCAAGACCAGCACCAACATTAGCAGAAGTAGTCGTTTTACCAACCCCACCCTTACCGGATGTTATTACATACACTTCACTCATCTAAAATTCCCTCCTATAACGGTCCTATAAAAACCTGTCCATCCCTTACATATGCAATGGATGCCTTTTGCGGCTCTTTTTTTATTCTGAATGGTGCTGGCACATATGTGATAATACTTGCAATGCGCAGTTGTGTCGGCTGCAGAGTAAGTGCGGATACAAAACATTCATCATCACCATTCGCACCTGCATGTGCAACACCTCTTAACGCACCCAGTACAATCACATTTCCATCTGCCGTAACAACACTACCCGGATTAACGTCTCCCAAAATAACAACAGAGCCACTAAATTTTATAGACTGACCAGACCTTAACCCCCCATGATAATAGGCCGTATTATTTTCAATGTAATTTATTAAAGATGGTGCAGTAGGTTGCGGCATAGGCGCAGCCCTTGGCACTTCCTTAGGTTTGGGCGGCTTTGGCGGCATACTTTCATCTATAAGATTTACACTCATGGTGGTTTCGGTAGTGATAACTTTTACAAATGCTTCTTTTTCTTCTCTTGTTAGTTCACGGCCTTTAAAGGCTACATTAGCGGTTGCCCCTTCAAAAAACTGTTTTGCATCAGACACTTTTTTTCGCAATATCTCTACAAGTTCAGCAAATTCAATATTTTTGTCAAGCACAATATCCATGCTGTCGCCTTGACTTTTTATTGTAACCAAAACCTACCTCCTTAGTGTGTTGAATGACTCCGGATGTTCCGGCGCTTGGTCAATACCAAGTGCAACGCCAATCATATCCCGTGCAATATGCGTAGCTATTTGCGTACGTGCCTGTGTTGTACCAAATGGTACACTTACATAAATTGCAATTTGCGGATCTTCCAAGGGTGCAAACGCCCCAAAAGACGAGTGGGAAAACCGGGTTACAACTTGCTCTGCCGTACCTGTTTTTCCTGCAATGCGTATTGGAAAACCACGAAATGCGTTTACTGCCGTACCACCCGCACCCGGTTCGGTTACAAGGCGCATACCTTCTATTGTTGCATCCCATGTAGAATCCGAAGTTTCAATATTATGCTGCATAGGCGCAGGTACTGTACGGCTGACAATATTACCGTTAAAATCTTCCCTATGTCCAATTAAATATAGTTGATAATTTACACCTCTGTTTGCAATCGTTGCCATCCCACGAACCATTTGTGCAGGTGTATGGTCGGCCAATCCTTGCCCTATTGCAGTACGCACCGTGTCACCATCAAACCAAGCCAGCCTATAGGCTGGCGCAAAAGGCTCTCTTGTAGATACACGATGGCGTTTAAGCTCCGGCGATGCCATAACAGGGCCTGTAAAACCCGCCGCACGAAGTTCTATTGGGTGTTCACCAATTTCTACTCCTGTAGGACCATTTAACCCAAACATATCCATATATCGGCCAAAGGTTTCAATTCCCTGCAAAGTAGTATTTGTACGCGCATTACCTAAACGGAATGCCGCTTCTGCAAAAAAGAAATTACAACTTACAGCAATAGCCTGCATCACATTAATGCTTCCATGCCCGCCGGAATGCCAGCATCTCAGTGGCGGTTCCCCTGCAGACCTAAAAGCCACACCATCAAAAATACGTGTATTGGGACCGATATGCCCTTCTTCCAAAGATGCCACACCTGTAAACATTTTAAACGTAGACCCTGGTGCCCGGGTTTCTCTAAAAGGGCGGTTTACCATTGGATGCGTAGGGTCAAGGGTATTGATACGGTGCCAATAATCATTGTCAAAATTATTTACAAGACGATTATTGTCAAAGGACGGATATGTTGCCGCCGCCAACACTGCCCCTGTTTGTGTACATGTAATGATAAGCGAACCTGTTGCCGGATCCATATTAAATAATTGTGGCGTAAGTTCTCTTCCGCGAATTTTTTCTATAAGTATATCACGTGCGGAGTTTGGCTGTGCGGTTAATCTTGTAGAAATCTCACCTTCCGGGTCCGAAATCTGTTCCGTACCTATTAATGTAAGCAGCATCATTGCAGGGCTTATCCGGCGCCCCTCAATGCCTTCTACTATCATACTTTGTATTTCTGCGCGATTACTTTCATGTGCGGTGGCTTCCGGAAAGCGTGCCAAAATATACTGGCGCATTGCAAATGCCAAACATTCAGGGTCTGCATCAAGTACACGCCACAAATCTAAATTGTTGGCGTTAACAAATGAAACAAACATTTCTTCAGGAGTTATGGCCCTCTCTCTATGATGCCTAAGATTCATTCTGCCAATTAATGTTTCGCTAAGCATATCTTCTAATGCATGAAAAGCAGCCATTTGCAGCTCAAGGTCAATGGTTAAAAAAATTCTGTCCCCGGGTTTTGGGTCTGCGTATCTAATAGGCTGGCTAATCATACGCCCGGCAGAGTTCACTTCAAACCGCTCGCGTCCTGGCGTTCCCCTTAATGCATGCTCCATAGAAAGTTCAAGCCCTGACCGCCCGAACAAATCCTCTTCAGTGTATCCTAAATGTTCATTTTGCTCAAGCTGTTGTGCAGTTATCGGGCGCAAATAACCAATCATATGGGATACATATCGCCCGGCAGGGTATACTCTCTGGGTTTGAATATCAATAAACAGCGCACCAAACAAGTCAACTTGCTCTTCAATTGCAGCCATGGTTTGTGGGGAAACACTGTACGCAAATAAAATGGGCCTCGGATTATATGCACCAAACCCTAAAAAACGCTGCTCAAAAATTTTAGCACGAAAATTCATGATGCGGCGCGCATCTTCATTGCTTAATTCCGGATCTATATCAAACTGATTGTTACGCAAATAAGTCCAAGCTTCTTCTGCCGTGGCCAATTCCGCATTAGGAATTGCCATATCTGCTTTCCAGCGATATTCTCGGCGGCGTATTTGCTCTTCGCTTGTGCCTGTTATGGTAAATTCAAAAGGTTCTTCCCGGGATATGGGAAAGCTATCTATATATTCTTCGTTATTTTTTTCGAATAAGAAAGCAAGCTGTAAAAGTGCTTCATTTGTAATATGCACACTTGGATCCATTTTTACAACAAAGGATAATTCGTTAACAGCAAGGGGGCGGCCATGCCTATCGTAAATTGTACCCCTAAGTGCCGGCAAATAACGGTCAACATATCCTGTGCGCGGCGGTGGTGCGCCAAATATATTTACATTTACAATTTGTAGTTGAAAAAGCTGCACCAATAGCAAATAAAAAAGTATACCGGTAACCACCAAAAGCCACAGTATGCGATGGGAAAAGAAACGATATAATAATTTTATGGTATCACCCAGTAGTTCTTTTAACTCATACCCCATCAAATTTCATCCTTATCAGATTTTTTAAATAAATTACGAAAATTCTCCTCATGTCTTTCCACTTTTGCATTTACAAAATGCAAAAAACTATATAACGGTATAGAAAGAGAGGCTGTATAAATAGTTTTAGGCAAAATAATTGTACGCGCATAATGGAAAAACGCTAACTGCCCTGTAAACATGATTGTCGTAACGTAAAGCACAAATTGGTAAACCAAGCTTACAGCCACAACAATAAAAAACGGCAAAAAGTAATTATCCTTAAAAAAATCTTTAAATGGCTTGCCACAAACATAACCTGTAATAAAGCCCAGCATTGCAAATATTCCAATAAACATTCCACTAGATAAATCTGTCACAAGTCCAACAAAAAAACCAAACAACGCACCTTCTATATCGTTACGCAGTATTGCGTAACTCACAATGAGCACAAGTGCCGTGTCGGGAGTAACACCCAAAATTGCAATTTCCGGAAAAAGAGTGGACTGTAATACAAAATTTATAAAAATGATTACTGTCATTATTAAAATACGCATCTGATTACATTCCTTTCAGTCGGGCAAAGCCCTTCCCTGCGGAAAGCATAAATAATATGATTCTAGTCCTCCAAAACGAAGGTATGCCAATCTTGCCTAACATCTATATCGCCAAAATTCTCTGTAATAATAGAAACCATTGTTATATTATCCAAATTTGCCGCAGGGCTCACAATCGCATGGCGGGTGTGGCCATCCGGGTTAGGGTGAATACTTACAACTGTTCCAACCAAAATACCCGGCGGGAAAATCGCGCTATGGGTAGATGTAATAATTTCATCCCCTGGCATAATTTGTGCCCGGGCGTCAATACGGTCCATTCGAATTAACCCTTGCTGCATGAGGGCAATATCCCCACGCGCTGTACCAATATCACCTGTACGCCTACTCATTACAGATGCGGAAAAGTCATTATCAACAATGGATACAAATTGGGACCGCCTCGGATGTACTTGCCTTACTACACCAATAAGCCCGCCACCATCACCAAGCACGGCCATATTGGTAGTAATACCGTCATTTGAGCCGCGATCTAAAAAGAAGCGGCTGTACCAATCGTTTGGGTTGTGGCCTATTATTCGCGCACCCATCATTGGCAGAGGAGCATAACGTTGGTTTATGTCCAAAAGCGCGCTAAGCCGCTCATTTTCTTCCCCCGCAAGTTGCAATCTATAATTTGCTTCCAGTAATATGTTCCGTTCCTCTTGCAGCGCTTCAATCTCTCGCAAAAGCCGCTGATTATCAGCCACTGCCGTAAAATTGCCGGAAACCCAAGATACAGCGGCACTCATACCTCTTTGCATTGGTGTAATAATACGAGAAAGCCCTCTTTCAAAAATAGTTGGCCCAATAGAAGGATTTACCGTAAAAATAATAGCCACAATGCATATGACAATACCCGAAATAAGGAATATACGCCTATGCCGCTCAAACAACTCTACCATTTAATCACCTATCACCGCTTTTGTCTGCCATGGGTTACCAATACATTACGCAAAACATTGTAATGCTCTAAAACTAGACCCGTCCCCATTGCAACACAATTTAATGGTTCGTCTGCAACGCGCACAGGTATGCCAGTTTCATAAGCAATTAATTTATCTAAGCCATGTATAAGCGCACCGCCCCCTGCAAGTACAATACCCGCTTCCATTACATCGCTGGCAAGCTCCGGTGGCGTTTTTTCTAAGGTAAGCTTAATCGCATCAACAATTTTATCGATCGGTTCGATAAGGGCCTGTTGTGCTTCAATTTCTGACAATTCTATTGTACGTGGCAAACCCGAAACCAAGTCCCGCCCACGCACTGACATTGTAACATCCGGATTTGCCCTGTAGGCACACCCAATTTTAATTTTTATATCTTCTGCCGTGCGGTCGCCTATGGCTAAACTAAACTCTTTTCTTACATAGCTTATTATATAATTGTCAAGTTCATCACCGGCAGTATTCAGTGATTTACTTGTAACAACGCCGCCTAAAGAAATGACAGCAATTTCGCTTGTGCCGCCACCGATATCTACAATCATACTACCCGTAGGCTCCGAAACAGGAAGACCTGCACCAATTGCCGCCGCCATTGGCTCTTCTATCAGCGCCACACTGCGCGCAGATACACCTGCACTGATAGCAGCCTCTTCAATTGCGCGCTTTTCAACCTCTGTTACACCTGAAGGCACACAAATAACCACATGGGGTTTGCGAAAAAACGAGCGGGATGCCTTTGCTTTTTTAAGAAAATAACGCAACATATCTCGCGTAGTATCAAAATCTGCAATAACTCCATCCTTCAAAGGGCGTATTGCAGTTATATTGCCTGGTGTACGTCCAATCATCTGCTTTGCGTCATCACCAACAGCCATCACTTTTTTTGTAACTGTATCTATCGCAACAACTGATGGTTCGCTTAGTATAATTCCTGATCCTTTGGCAAAAACCAGCGTATTGGCAGTGCCAAGGTCTATTCCTAAGTAATTTGTAATCATAAATTTAATGCCTACCTTCTTTATATAACATGTTGTCTTATGAGTATTTCCAAACATCTAATGTTTGAAACTATTTCCTATTTGATTATCCCACAAAATCACAACTTTTTCAAACTTCTTTGACATTGACTAAAATAATTATAATCTACATAATTGACAATATTGGCCTCGTCATATAATATACTAGTATACTATATGACGAGGTGATTATTATGTCTTTACCTTTTGGATTACTTGGTTTGTTAGAATACGCCAGTAATACCGGATATGACTTAGCCAAAATGTTCGAGGCATCAATCAACAACTTTTGGCATGCACAGTCAAGTCAAATTTACCGCGAACTGAACCGAATGGAAGAGAAATGTTGGGTTGTTTCTGAAAATATCATACAACAAGGCAAGCCCAACAAACGGCTTTATTCTATAACAGATGAAGGGCGAAATGCGTTTAATCAATGGATGAATACACCCGCCCCACTATTCGAAAACCCTCACGATCCACTGCTTATGTACATGATGTTTGGTGCAAGCGCGCCGGAGGCCACATTGGAACGTTTAAAATCCGTAAGGGATGGAATTATTGCAAACTTGGAAGGCAAGGCAAAAAAAGTTGAACAGACCATTAGTCACTTTAAATCCCAAGTTCCTGATGGTGAGAAGAAAGGCATGTATTGGCAAATGGCACATGAGTATGGACTTGCCCAAGCCAAAGCAACTTTACAATGGACACAAGATTGTATAGAAAAATTGGAAAAGCAAATTTAGAAGAAAATTTAAGAGGAGAAATCTAATGCAAAAATTATTTGCACAAAACCGTAACTTTCGCAGCTTGTTACTATTTGTGACATTTGGCGGCATTGGACGCGGCATGTTCAGCATTTTTATGATGTGGGTAGTTCACGCCTTATATCAAAATCCTATGTATACAGGCCTCGCTGGGTTTATGTTTGGCGCACCCCTTGTTGCCAGTTTTATTTTCGGCCCCTTGGTAGACAGGTGGGATAAAGCAAAGGTACTTAGGGTCGTTGAATTTGTTAAATTTTGCGTTGTTATCATTATCCTACTTGCACACATTTTTTATTATCCCGGCATTTGGTTATTGCTGCCTGCTATATTAATTTTCAGTATTGCTTCGTTATTTGGCAGCCCGGCATTTACCGCCCTGCTGCCACGCATTGTAGATGGTGAAGATTTGGTTAAAGCAAATGTATTAATAAATATAACCAGCGTTGCCGGTGGGCTTGGTCTTGGAGCAGGACTATTAATACTAATGGCAGGCGATGCTAATTTTGCGTGGATATATGGAATAAATGCCACGGTGCTACTGGTATCTGTGCTATTTGCTCTTATGCTGCGCTACAAAGAGCCTGTTGATGCTGAAAAAAAGAATGGCGGTTCCGCATTAACATCATACTTGGAGGAACTTAAAACAGGTTTTTCCTTTGTAAAAGCGGGTGTAATGCTCCCCATTGTTGTTACCACTATGTCCATGAGCTTTTTTTCGGATGTTGTTTATGTAAATTTCCCAATGTTTGCAGAAGTGCATCTTGGCACGGCTTCTGGTTATGTCTTGCTTTCGGCACTTGCTCTTACTGGCAGTTTAGTCGGCTCTTATATATGTCGGGCGGTAGATTCTAAATTTGAACTTTGGAAAATACTTGTAGCCGCTTTTATTTTTGCCGGTATAGTCCGAATTGTTTTTGTAAATATGATTGCAGACTATCGCGCAGGTGGACTTTTATTATATGTTTTGTATGGTGGCATTGGTAGTGCAATCGGTATTTTTTATCAGGTTTTAACACAAAAACTTCCTCCAAAAAATCTTATCAGCAGAGTTGCTACAACTATTACAAGCATGTCTGCCATTGCCGCCGCTATAGGCGCGCTTGCAGGCGGTTTACTGGGAACATTTTTAAATGTTGATACAGTGTTTCTAATTCAGGGCGGCAGCTATATTATTATAGGCGTGTTGCTGTGCTTTTCCAGGCAGGTTAGAAAGCTGCCTAAAATTCGAGAGCTAGAAGGTGCTGGTGATGCACAAATATGATCCCTCATGGATTCTTAGCAATAAAATGGGGCCGAATCCGCCTTGGTTGGCGAAGTTTTTGGTACAATCATTTAACTTTAAGCCGGAAATGTGTGTACTTGATCTTGCCTGTGGAAAAGGGATAACAAGTGTTTTCCTTGCGCGTGAATTTGGCTTGCAGGTATTTTCAATAGATTTACTGGTGTCCATAAACGTTGCTGATGCACTCCCTAACACCTGTGATTTGTTAATACGCAATGAAACAGCTTATCTCCCGTACAACCATCTGGAGAAGATGAAACCGACATTTTCAAGGAAGATAATGGAGCGTATATGGGCTTCGTTCGCTTAGTAGCAACGAAGAACTAAAATTGTAAAACGCAAACAAATAAGCCTAGGCATTCAACGCCTGGGCTTATTCGTTTTTTCAACATCGTAAATTGTATTATCTCCACCATCCAAACCCTCGTTTTAACGTTGCCTTTGATACAACTATTAGAAACACGGAATTAATTCTGAACTAAATTATTTTTCGCAAAAATAAAACAAAGCAATTCAGGATAAGAAATCATCCAATCGCCATGTTATACTTTAATCACCGTACGGAAAGAGGTGTTACAATGAACCACACCCAAACACTACAAGCTGTGATTGACTACATTGAGGACAACATTAAATGTGAGATAGACGCAGTGATGATAGCGGAAAAGGCTGGCTATTCCGCGTATCATTTTAGCCGCATCTTTACAAGGATAATCGGAACATCCGTGATGTCTTATGTAACTTGGCG
>Ga0123352_10009914_pt1 | contig 14941 bp, 10 predicted proteins | sample TergutLab28metaG_FD_89700 | JGI IMG/M metagenome (GOLD analysis project Ga0123352, IMG submission 89700) | Labiotermes labralis P1 segment gut microbial communities from Petit-Saut dam, French Guiana - Lab288 P1 | ecosystem: Host-associated > Arthropoda: Insects > Digestive system > Gut ... | reverse complement strand
TTTACATTATATCCAAGGCCGCCGGGAGGTGCTTTGGGCCCTGGCGGAAAAAAAATTTTTGCCCCCCCCCCCCCCTGCAAGACCGGTTCAGCTAAAAGTATCTGCCCTGCATCGGAAATACTCTCATTTACAAAATGCCATGGGCTTGTTCTGAAAGGGTTAGTTTGTACGATCGAGAAATTATGAAACTACCGAGAAAAAAAAAAACATGTTCCATATTCGGACTTCGGTAATTGGGACCGGCGCCCCCCACCACCCTTCTTGTCATATCCGATATCCACACCTGGCCTCTCAATTTCCCTCCCTCCTTCCAATTTTCTAAAATATTTATATGGTTGTGATCTCCCCTTTATATACTGTATTCTAGAGTATAGTCAACTCATCCACCTTGCCTTGATTACCTTCATATTTGAAGAGTACAAGCTATAAACCTTTTTTTAAGGTGCAATTTTTTTCCATCTTCACATAATTACCCCTCTCCTTGTTAGATCCAAACATTTCAGCAATATTTTTTTCTTTTCTGGAATATCTGCACTCCACGTTCTTCTTTTTGGATGAACAAATGAACTATTTTATAGCCTTCATTTTCATTCCCTATATTTTCTAGTAACATATTAGGTCATTTATGTTGTTTTGTTCCCAAAAGGAAATGTGAACATATAGGTGCCTAGTTTTTTGATGATTTATTTCTATATTAGACTCCTTACTATTGTCTAATGAAATGGAAATAAAAACTTGGAGCAAAAACATGTACTGTTCACCTTCAGAAAATTTGATCCTTACATGTCTTAGCTGTGTGGTATCATGTGGTATAAGAAACTCTGGAATCCTGATGAAGCAGGACAGTTCACATATGCAGCATCAGTTCATGAATTCTACATCCCTGGTATATCCACAATGGACCAGCACAGCCCTGCAGGGATTTCTTCACATACAAAGTGACAAGAATCATCTTATGATGTTTCTATATAAATGTATTTTGATTACTGACATCAGAACAAAATACTTAGCACAGTACATACAAATACCCATGTTGAACCAGACACATACATAAAAGGCTGAATTCTCTCTTTTACATGAGAGATTTACAAAACTGGTTTTTGGAGAGGACAGGGTTAATGATAATGGTGAAAGATTAATTGAATTATGTATACAAACATCACTGAAAATATGGAATGGGTTTTTTTAATCATAAAAATATAATAAATGGGAGCAACATACAAAAAATTTGAAAACTATTATTGATTTTATAATAACAAAACAAGACTTAAAATTGAAAATACAGGATGTTAGAGCCTATAGAGGACCAAATTGTGGGACAGATCACAAGCTATTAGTAGCCAAAATTTTATTTCCCTATATGTACAAAACTAAAGACAAACACAAAGAGAAGAAAGAGAATACTGTAACAATGGTGGATAAGAAAAGGAAATATAATACTGAAAGTTTACAAAATGAAAGCACAAAATTTTTATATCAACAGAGACTAAATAATAAATTAAACTGAAATGAATTTACAGATACAGAAGAAATGTATAACTACTTAAAAAAATTGTATTCATGAAGCAGCGAAGGAAGCACTGGAAGAAAAAAAGGTTAACAAAGGAAGGAAAACAATTTTTTGGAATGTAGAAATAGAAAAAGAAAGGCAAAATAAGAAACAATTACTTTTTAAATGGCCTAGTACAACGGATTATAATGACAAAGTACGATACAAAAAGGCACAAGCAAAAATAAGAAGAATGGTAACTAACCACAGACATTAATTTTTGGACAAGAAATGTTTGGAAATACAGTCATATTTAGGGAGTAAAAAGAGCTCGGAGACTTGGAAATTTATTAAAAACATACGTTCATCAAATAGTTGTAAAAGCCAACTTAATAAGTGCAGATACATGGGAAAAATACTATTACAAACTTTTAGTATTGGATCGTAAAGAATTTTTAGGGAAAAATGAAAGGTCATTGGAAAAAGGTACAGGTGAGGTTATTGAAATTGAGAGCAATACAGTAAAGCAGGCAATAATGAGAATGAAGATTGGGAGAGATGCAGGTAAAGGAGACATTCCTATAAAGATGATAAAGAGTAGCGGTCAGAAGTTATTGGAAATGATTACCATATTACTCAATAAGATTATAATTGGAGGGAAAGTACCAGAAGAGTGGAAGGTTGCTATTTTAACATCGATACATAAGAATGGAGATAAGAGGAAATGTGAAAATTACAGAGGAATATGAGTAACAAGCACATTTAGCAGAATTTATGGGCGCATACTAGCAAAATTGGTAGAATTAGAATATAAGAATATGGAGATGGAGAAGGAAGAACAATCAGGTTTTTGAGCTGGAAGGTCATGTATAGATAACATTTTTTGCATAACACAAATGATAGAAAAAAAGAAAGCAACTAACAGGGAATTACATCTATTATTTATTGATTTAACTTAGGCATATGACAGTGTACCACTAAATAAATTATGGGAAACCCTAGAGAGATCAACTATTAATACAAGATTAATAGAAGCAATAAATTCACTATATAAAGGATCTAGCTCAAAATAAAAATTGGAAACCTAATTACAAAATGCTTCAAAGTTACCAAGGGATTAAGACAAGGTTGCAGTTTATCGCCAACTCTATTCAAAATATATCTAGAACGAGTGTTATGGAACTGGAAAAGGAAATGCCAACCAATGGGTATACCAAATAAAACACATATGTATACTCACTCAGTTTTGCAGATGACCAGGTATTATTAGCACAAGATCATGATGACATGGAGTATATGGCAAGAAAACTACAGGAAGAATACAAAAAATTGGGACTTGCCATAAATTTAGAAAAAACCAAATATGTATGTATGGGAGAAGGAAAAGAAATTTTAAAATTTGACAGTGGGGAAGAAATAAAAACATGTACAGAATGTACTTATCTAGGTATAAAAATAGACCAGTCGGGAGGTAATACAACACAAATAAAACACAGAATTAGTCAAACAAGAAAAGCTATAAATGCCCAAACTCCATTTGGTGGCACAAAAATACTACTAAAAACAGAAAATTATACATTTATCAAGCTATAATTCAGAGCATTTTGGTGTATGGTGCAGAAGTATGGCAAATCCCTACTAGATAAATAAATAAAATTTTATGTACAGAAATGGATGTGCTAAGGAGGTCAGCAAGAAAATCAGGATGGAAAGAATAAAAAATGAACATATAAAGGACATAATGGGAGTAAAAGGGAAGCCGGACATCATAGATATCATAGAGCAGAAAAGACTACAATGGTATGGCCACCTCAAAAGGATGCCAGAGGAGAGAATACCAAAATTAATTATGGACTGGATACCATGGGAGAGAAGGAAAAGAGGACATCCAAGAAAAACGTGGATGGAAGGAGTACAAGCAGCCATGACAACAAGAAATTTAGAACCAGATCAGTGGAGAAACAGAGAGGAATGGTGTTTGTTTTCCGGAAGACGGCGACAGCTGTTAAAAAAAAAAAAACTCGGACAGATAGATAAAAGTTGGTCAATTATTAAGATTATGCTGAGATGCACGGTCAGCAAAACATTACAAAAAATTAATCATTTGAAGACATTTGAACTTGTTGCAACTCTGAAATTCGATGGTCATCACATCACAATCAAGCACAAAATAACATTTTATGTCTTCACTCATACACTTTTTATTTATGGCAGATTAATATTATGACTTAGTTCCTGTGCTTCATGTTCAGAAATATACTGAAACAGTTTGGTCTGATGATACATTTTAAGCCCTTCCACCTCTCCAGAGGTCTTTTCAAGCATTTTCATCCAAAGACAGAAGACAATGTAATGAACACTGCAAAGAGGTGCTTGTATTTATAGATAACTATGGCTTGGAAACTTACTACTTCTACTACACATTATTCTTGGCCCTCTTGTAAGGATGAGATCTATCCAACCTAATCGAGCAACCTCTATTTACATATGACAAATGACATACACTTGGTACATTGTCCTCACTTACACGACAAGCCACAGCTGGTGGTGGAAATGTACAGAAGAAAAGGATGGCAGCAATAAATGACATAAAGATACGACAGATGGTACTGCAGCATTTATCTTTGCCCCCTGCCCCCCACTCCACCCACATGCACCAAAAATAGTTCATAGCACATCTCTAGATAGCAGCACCACTTAATGCATGTGGTTAAACTATCAAGTATTTTAGTATAACTTCAATTTCAGAGCATTTATATTTAATAAAACTATACTTTCAAAGTGTCTCTTCAGGGTTGTATTTTCGCTTATTTGTAGTTTATTTAACTTTACTAAGAGTAACTCAAAACTACATAGCACTGAATGACTGAGCAATGAACTAAATATGGCAGCAGCAGTTGTGGCCTAATATAAGTTACCAACTCATGATATGCTGGGACAGACTGAAGAAAACCATGAACAACTTTATTCAAGTCAGGGAAGTGGCTGAGACTCAAACTGGTCACATCCTAGACACAAGCCAGAAACTTCCTAAGCCAACTGGCTCAGTCTTGAAAATTACAACATATAACAGTGCACCACACAGATGTATACATTGAGTAAATATGATGTTGAAAACCACAACAATTTCCCATTGGAATTTCAACATATTTTATTCTAGTTTTACAGAATTTCCCCAGTGTAAGTATCCCCTATATGTACTTCCTCTCACTCAGTTTGTCACTTTTTGAGAAACAAACTATACAACTCACCACAATTACATCATTACATCATTAAGTTCACTGTACTGAACAGGAAATTTGTATTTTGCACCTATAAATTTTGTACTTTGTGCCCATGTCATCTACATCCCTCTCATTTCATTACCATCCTCATTATCTTGCTCAGCACTACATAATATATGTATAGGACACAACATCCCACAGTTAATCTATTTTGTTATGCTCAATACAGGCACTTTTCACAATGAAAAACTGGCAAGAAATTGGCAAGTTTAGCTCTAATGCTGGCTAAACTCTGAATCTATAGGACAAGGTAAAATATGTGCCTCACTATAATGGGTGGACAGAAAAAATTACATATCAGTGATCTGTTAAGATAAGAAAATGGTACAGTTGATGCTGAGCTTAATTGAGCATCATGCCATGGGGAAAATTATCTTTAATATCACTGGATAAGAGGCTCATTGGCCCCACAGTCACTATGGTTATGGTGATAAATAGAAAAATTCCTGCCCTTGATGGGAATAAAATCACAGTTTACTTACAAGCAGTCACACAGTATAATAAATTATTTTCACTCCTGTTCTTTAGCTAAAAATATTAATATCTGACTTTTAATTTTTTATACCTCTTGCTATGTATTAATATCACATTCTTCTCAATTTTGCATTCATCTTTAAATGGTCAAAATGTAAAAATATTAATTCATAAACAACAAACAGCTGTTCAAATAACAAAATGCTGCAAAATGATCTTCACATTCTTCTAAATCCCCACTAGTAAATAACAATTACACATTCATTTAACAAGACACCTTGAATAATAAAGTCAAACAATAATCACAATACTGTATTCTGACAGAATCACTATTTTACCAACTTCTCACACTTTAATAGTATTTTTTATTACCCAAAGTGCCGTACAAAGTTTACGCATATTTATAAATTTCTAAAAAAATTGTGACAAACATGCCATAAAAAGGTACACATTTATCTATGCATGGAACTCAGCTACACTTTACAAACATAATTGATTTATTGGTATTATGCAAGAACCGCAAATTCCTTTTAAAAATGAACCTGCGAAATGCAATTACTTGTTACAAATACAAGTGAAAACAACCGTCCGAATACTTTATGTCTTCCTTCTGACATTCAAATAGGCCTGTATAAAACCTTTTGATGCAGCATCACATCTCAGAGCACACACAGAGGCCCACATTCAGGAAGAGTGCAGGTACTTGACTCATTTGATTACATTAATATTTTGATTTTCACATCCCATATGGTAAATCACTCTTACCCACTTTCATTACGCTGATGCATTCACTCCTTCTTCAGCAGGGGTATAATACATTGAATCAAGGAAAAATCTTGTGAAGTCTCCTACAATTGAGCGGTCAGGTATGCTGTGTGACATTCCGTACAAAGCAAACTGTAAAAAAAGATTTAAGAAAGTTACTTTCTACATAAAATTTGAGAATTTCAAAGTGGCACCTATAAATAAATGAGTTTTCACTTCTACTACCATGAAAATTTCATTGCTTGATGGTACCCTGAGAATTAACCATCCACATCAACTCTTTTGGCCTGCGCCAGTTGAAGGTCTTCTCTTACAGGCTGTCTGTTCCTGCATTCTTGTTAATATTTTAATGCAAAAAAATTTCACTTCAGGCTCTCTTTTTCTTCATTCCTGTTCCTTTAATCAATGACTTATAAATAACTAATGACTACTTATGACAAATAATATGAGAAAAATGGCGTAAAATTAATGGCAAAATGAATGATAGGCCAAATGATAAAGGGGTTAGACTCTGCACAGTAAGATATTTGTACTATAAACAAATATGCACTCACTTTCCCTTCAACAGGCTTGCTTGGATCCTGCAGGATAATTGCCAACTCCTCTTTCACATCAGACAAAAAACGATCTGCTACACCATCTCCAGTATGCATGTACGTGACGCACAGGTGCAGCCTGTTACAGACAACACAACATATATTGACTTGAAGTAAATGATTCAACATTATGAAAATATGGCAATATTAACACTGAAATTAGCTGGACTTTTTGACATGAACAAAATTCTATATTACCTACATTACAGTACATTTACTGCGTCCCTGAGCTGTAGAACTAACAGCCTAGAGCATGTCGTTATGTGCCAGCCAAAACAATAACTGCCATCACCACTGCAATCTCAGCCAAGCTACATGTACCTAGTTACCTTACTTTAGTCATACAACAGTGACAGTCTTTGTGCCCTTGTGAAATATATTCAACTAAACAAAGATCATTCATTTGGATCAATTCCTCAAAGTATGTATCACAGATAAACTGTCATTGGAAGTTGTTTAAAAAAACCCTGTACGAACAGTCCATTGTAAAACAACAAGAAACACTGGAAAAATTTTGAATGACAGGCTCAGTGCTGGATAAAAAGAAAATAAGAAAATGTCACTTTTTACTGAAGAGAAATTTATGTAAGTTCTCAGCCGGACATAACTGGAATAATCTTTCCACCTTCTAGCTCCTCAAAACGATGTGACAAGAACCTCGGCTAACACAGCTACAAAACTTTTAAAACAAAGGCCATAAAATGAATAGCCATTAAGTAACTCCTTCCTCCAGCTGTTAAGAAAAATTTGTTTCTTTTAACAGCTGGAAAACTCACCCTGGTGGGAACTGAAGTGGATTGAGGTTCCAGCCTCGCTTGCAGAGTGCATCTGACAGCCGGTAGATGTGGAACACATTAGAACCAATAGCTACTACTGATGTTGCAGGCGTGCCAAATACAAACAGTCCATCCATAGTACGCAGTCTACAACATGAATTTGCAAATACAGAACTAAAGAAAGTGCAAAATTAAAACATAAGAAAAGTTTATAAATTAATAAAACACCAAGTTTTCTGGGACAGGACTGCTTCTCATATTCAGATTAAATAAAGTTCAGACCTACTTGGGTGGGCCTGATAGGCTAAACTACTCTCCATCTCTGGGCCCGAGGGCATGAATCAATCCTGTACCCAAAACAGAGTTTAATGCATTACAGAACAATGTTCTATTAATATTTCATACTTTTTTATTTTTTAACAATGAGACAATGGATAACATCCACGAAGTACATTATTCTGTGACATACCATTGTCTGAATCTCAATTATACCAGAAATTAGTTTTAGGTTCATAATATATTTTCCCATTGACCTTTTCTCAATATATTTGGTTGTTTCCACAATCTTCTTTGTTGCATCAACATATCCCTCAAGTCCAAAATACATCATTGTTGCCCAGCATGCAGCAATAATACCTGAAAATATAACAAAATCTTTAACTCAGTCACATAATATGACAGCCTATTTCTAAAGATAAACTGAGGAGAAACAGAGGAAAAATCACCATCTTATAGCAGACAAGGCTTAAACAGTGCAAATGAACATGTACTTGCTCACCTCCTGCACGAGACCCATTGACACTAGGTGAGCCATAGACTCCTCCAGGCCAGTCAGTGCTCACACAAAACTGGTAATGCCTGAACTTAGGCTCAGAATACAGCACAACAGACGAACCTTTTGGCGCATATCCATACTGCAACACGAAAGCAATTTGACTGCATACAGGATTGTGAGTCACTGCACTTGTGCTTTTACTGCAGAACTTAACAAGGTTTAGTGTATCTGAAGTTAAAAAACACATAACAGCACTAGACAATCACAACTTGCCAAAGAGGTATGATAATTTCTAGCACACCATCAATTACACGAATGCCAAAGAATATATACACACACACACACATCATTACAAGTGTGTGTGAAGTGAAATGAAGTGAGTTATGGTGAAGTTCCTGGGGACAAAAGTACCATGTACATTAAGGTAACCTTAGGGTACTTCATTGTATTGTGACTATTTCATTCAGGTGTGTCTTGTACTGTGGTTATTTTAACTTGTTTTGTAATGTGTGGGTACGTGTATGTGTGGGTGTTTTGGTAATATGTGTACTTGTATTTACTGTTTTTTTTTATATTGTTTCGTTTATGTATATTTATTCTTATTTGTTTTGTCTGTATCTAGTGTATGGACTACTGCCACTGAGTGACAACTCAATTGCAGTAAGTAGTAGTAGTAGTACAAACAGCTGATACACATGTAAACAAGAGATAAAATGTGCATTTCCATCTGTAGCCTTTGCAATTTGCATACATAAATATATGATCATAAAGAAATTTAACCCTTTGGCGCCGAACGACATATATATATATATATGTCATACAGTGAGCCCTTTAAATGGCCGAACAGCCATTAAAGTGGACCGGGGGGGGGGGATTTAATTCCGGCACGAAAGATAAAATTCTGGCGCCAAAGGGTTAAAGAAGGTTAAGCACATTAAACATTTGCCAACATTCAGCTCAGAACACTCTAACTTCTCCTACCTACACACTTCTTTTCTATGGATGTGAAAATTTGGTCTCCAACCCTAAGGAAAGATGGACTGTAGGTGTGCGACAACAGAGTGCTAAGGAGGGTACCTGGAGGTGAGAGATGGAAAGTTATAGGCTAGAGAAATCTCATAAGTTGCTTCCACATTTCTTCTCTTCATGATACATTATTAGAATGAGATGGGTAGAACGTGTAGCATATTTAGAGATGACCAACACTGCAGACGGTGTACTCCATGTAATACAAAGACTCCATCAACAGTTTCAGAGTACATGCATGAATACAATTTAATGGGTCCCCATAAACAATGAACAGCCCTCTTTGTACCAATTTTCTAAAGACTCATAAATTCTCAAAGCATATGGTGCAGATCTCTTTTTGGACATCTCCAGTATTGAATTTTATCCAATACAGGCAAAAAAAAAAATAAATAAATAAATAAATAAATAAATAAATAAAAAAAAAAAGTAGAATTACAGACAAAATTTCACTTATGCCCTTAACCCTAAAGAGATGGATTTAAATGCCAACTGTATCTTGTAATGGCCTGTGTTTCTGGTTGAACATGGACATTTAAATTGCTACCAAGAAAATACACAGAGACCAGCATACAGCATGCCATATGCCACTACAACCCAAAGCATTGTGTGTATCAAGTATTTCTCTGTCAATAGTTAATGCTCAAAACAATGCACTGGAGAGGGTAGTGAAACAAACTGTGGTCAATGAGAAGTCCCTATAAGCTGAATGTTCAATGTTCACTAAGTTACTCACTTTGTGTGTGTCTGCTGAGATGCTGGTGACACCAGGTACTGAGAAATCAAACGGAGGCACATCAAATCCTGCCTTAGCCATGAACACAATTACAAAGCCACCAAGGCAAGCATCCACATGTACAGGAATGTCGTATTGACGACCCAGAGCAGCAACAGCCTCTATATCGTCCATTGTTCCATACGGATAATTCGGTGCTGAACCCACTAACTGCAAGGATTTTCAAACCAAATGGAAATGTACCTGCTGTTACAAATGCCTGATCTTAGTATTCAAACCAATGTAATACCCTTTGTAAACTTCTATAGAAAATCCTTTCACAATGTATACATACATTTACCATCTGGTGGAGACATTTATATTGGTGCATGCAATGATTTAGTCTCCTGGTAAAAGCAAAGTGGTCCCAGTCCACACCACAAAGGCACATATGGGGAACAGTGGTACAGCTACAGTATACGCATACTTAACCTTAGCACTAGATAGAGGTCAGTGATCAACTTCATGCCCTGGCTGCTTCACCCCCATGAAAGAACCCTGATGTCCACTGAATAGGAGGCTGGGTGGACCCCAAAAGTCTGGACATTTTTGGAGACAAAAAGGTCTCTCGTCCCCGCCAGGATTTGAACATCAGACCGTTCAGCCTGTAGACTAGTCACTACACTGACTATGCTAACCTGGTTCAATTTAATCTCTTGGGGAAAGTGAATGCTTTTGTACCTTCAACCCTCATGCCCTTCTTGTCCTTTCATCACCTCATTCCCTCCTTTATCCTGCATCCCTTTGCCACCCCTCTGATTTGGCCACCAACGTATACCCATTAAGCAAAAGGAAGACATTCTGACCACCTCACAAAGAACAATACAATTTCATTTTAAGGTAACACTGAAGTCATTTATATTTATAGTTCAGTTTGTTAACTTCACAATATCACTATAGTCACTGAAGGGATGCTCACCATACATGTGTTTCTGCTAATTGCTCTTCTCATGGCTCGAATATCAACTGCTGTGGTATCCGGATTAATAGGAACACGTTTTACACGCAAGCCAAAGTACGCTGCAGCTTTTTCAAATGCTGGGTGTGCTGTTACTGGAATCACAATCTCTGGGTGGTAAACACCTCTCTCAGTGCGCGCATAATCCCTGTATGCCTTACAAGCCATAACGATTGATTCTGTACCACCAGTTGTCATCTGAAGAGGAGAAAACCATATGATTATGGATACAGTCTTGAGGGGTAATAAATTCCATACCCTTGAAAATGGTGTATAGATTTTATACATGGTAAATATCTAGCTAACCACAATTCCCCTTCCAGTTCAGATATTAAACTCTTGTACACTATGCCTACATCTCCATGCCACTCTGAGTTACACTGTCTAAACTACATAATTGTGAAAGTGGCCATGAATGGCAATAGGGAGGTAGCAGTCATGATTTACATCAAAGTACTATCCTGACATGTGCCTAAGAAACTAATAAAAATCATCACATCCTGTGAGGATAAGTGTTTCTACAATTAAGATGTCAGTTGTGTATCATCAAAATACAATTCTATATTTAAGTCTTATTTACTGACATACAGATTTGGATGCTAACTTCTGCACCACCTTCAGTGTCACCTATTCCAGTATGGGGTTATTTGTACACAAGCCTGGAAGTTATACATTACAGTATTGCTTAATGCATAAAATTCTGTGCTACACTTGCTACAATGTCAAGCTAACATTTTACTCAATTATGTATATACTAAACTACATAAACTCAGAAAACTGCAAATTCAGAGTATTTTAAAGTGCCAAGAAAAGGTTTCAAATGTGCATGCTTTACTTCTAGGCAAATTAAAAAATCAGAATAAAAATAAACTCTTACTGTTCCACAAGAGTTAGGTCCTCCACGAAATAAGTTGGCTGTGATTCTGACCACTTCTGCTTCCATCTTGCACACCCCCGGAAATACATCAGGATGCAGAGGATTTGTATATGATGCTCGGCCATATACCTCAGTCAACAACTTTATTAAGTCTGGATTATAATTATAGACAGCTCCAGAAACAAAACCATCCTTCCAGTCATAATCACCTGCAGGAAATAACACGCATTCATATAAATTATTGTGGTAACTCCACAGCACCAGTGTCCTTAATCATTTAATAAAAATTCACATAACAACACCCTCTCCTTTTCCTAACAGACAGACAGACACACACACACACACATGTATGTATGTGTATATATATATACACACACATTTCTACAGGGTGACACTACATTAACAAAATGTGAGTTATTAAGTCTTGGAAAGTAAAACTGAAGCCATTTTTAATTGGACACTTATGCATTTCTTTTACTACTGGGGGTTAGCAGTCCAGAAGCAAGATACCCCAAAATGTGTGTATCCAATGATTGATTCTTAGGCATGATCTCTGAACTGAGTCCGTTGCAAAGTAGTGGGAAAGATGGAAAGACCAAACAGGTTGGTGCAGTGGTAAATCTTTAGACTTGTGCTCAAAAGATGTCTGGTACACACTTCTGCCATGACACCAGCTACCTTGACTGAGGTTTGCATTGTTGTCCTCAGTCCCTCCAGGCAAATGTAACAATAGACTTCAATCATGTCAAGACCAGTTCCTTCTAGATTTCTTCCAATTCATAAATCATACCATTCAACGTTACATACAATAAAACTCCTTTAATCTGGAAGATGATACTATGGAAATCATGACACTATGGCATTTGATGAAATCAGTCCTACTATGGCATTTGATGAAATCAGTCCTCAAGTCCAGAAGTTTCGGCATTGGGACAATCCAGTATGCATACTCCTGCTCCATCAATGTCCTCAGCTATGAGGAGTCCTGAACCATGGTCCCTTAGTCCTGCAGCATCCCTTACAGGAACAGAGGGGACTCCAAAAAACAAAGAAGAGGATCATTATGACCCTGAACCAATACCTGAAGGAGATATCCAAATGGAATACTCCTCTGATTAGTTGTGCAGCCAAAATATAGAAGCAGTAACAAAAAATTACCTATCAGAACTTAGAACAGTATAGGTACTGGTTGGTAGGCTGGAATATTTGATAATCTGGCACCTGCTTTGTCCCATGGTTGCCAGATTAAGGAAATATCTTAGTCCTAACAAAATGACAAGGGTATTTTCAAGTATATTAATAATTTGTCAGATGACACCCCTGTCTACACCCATGAACTGACCTACATAGGCACTTTTTTGTACACAGCAGAGAAAACAATTACATAGCAGTCTACTGCTCCCTGTAACTTAGTTAAAAAACATGATCATGCAGAATCTTTTAGCCTAATCAATATTAGAGTTTGTCATATTTTCATAAAATAAACAGTAAAGCATAACAAATAAACAAGAGAAATACATATACCATCCAGACAACATAAAGTGGAAACCTAGTGTATTACATTTATACTGGAATACCTACAGTCACAAGTATGAATGGAAATTTAGCAAGATGTTATAATGGTTAATGATGTGGACAGATATACTGCAAATGGAAACAGTGAGACATTCTGCTATACACTGTTTAAATTTGTTGGTTTCACAGAAGGATTTGAACATGGCCTGTTTTCAGTCAACATGTACACTGCTGGGATCCCACAGTTCATTATTTAATAGAATGTATGGCATTACATGTTCACATAATTTCCCAATCATTTCCTGAAAACTGCCTGAAGATGGAGACAAGGGGTGACCGAAACATGTCACAGTCATGCAATAATTAGGAAATAAAGGAGAAAGTCTTGTGCAGATTGTGCATGTACTACATCTACATTTACTTCCCAAAATCCATTTTAGAAAATTCTTACATCCACTCCAGTCACATCAAATACACACAAGACAGTAAGGCCACACAGAAAACCCTGAGTTACTTAACCTCACACATTATAAACTCCCTTCACGCAATCCGTATTGTACTATTCATCCACTTACCAAACGATAGATACTGTTCAACCTGCTGAATGATTTCATTATGATGTTTTCCTTTCTCTGGCAATGTTGTGATATACGGATTTCCTTGATTACGATGGATTACTTCCTGTTCAAATCCTTCACTGATCTTTTTCATTTCACGTTCTATACGTCGAGAAATTGCTGGTATTTTGCGTGCAAGCTTGAAAATCGTCTTCTTACCACGCGTTACCAAACCTTACATATAAAAACAAAAGACACCGTTTGGAAAGGTCTAGTCCTTAGATAAGTGCAAAAAATGAAATATTACGGTGAACTTCGCTTCATAAGAGATACAAACTGGGTTCACCAATTCTTATTTTAAAATTAATGATCTCTTAAAAGGTACTAACTTTCTTCCTGAAATAAAAATTCCCAAAACCACACTCCTGTCAATACCGTCGCTGCAGTTACACCGACAATTTGCCATGGTTCCATTTTGGAACAACTATTGTTCACACAACCTCGTAAAAATTCCATGCTTCTTGCAAGCTACACCACACCTATTTAAGTGAGAGTATCAAATCATACGTTTGAGTTCAAGTATCTTCAAGAACAAACAAGGCCACGAATCAATTACAAGTATCTTAAGTTATACAACCTCATACATCAGATAAGACAAAGATAAATTCAAAGTAGCGGCATACAATATGCCCTATCATGCTAACAGGCACCGTCACTCTTCCACAGTACATACCACAGATGATCTAGTACATACACACACACACGCACACACACATATCATTTCGTAGGTCCACAGATTTTCTCATACAAAAGTCGGACATGAAACTTGTCAGAAAAAACACATAACACACAAACAAACACAATACAATAAACAAATGTCAATACTACAGTCTCCAAAATCAAATACTGTGCATAATATAATAAAATAATACAATACAAATTACAGCAGGAATAATTAACATATTAATTATATCTGTTGGAACAAGAATCAATAAGAACTTTATACAGGAATAGACTGAAAGAAAAACTCACACTGTTAACAGGAGAGATAGATACAGACTGGTTGAAAATTAA
>Ga0123352_10009909_pt1 | contig 14942 bp, 13 predicted proteins | sample TergutLab28metaG_FD_89700 | JGI IMG/M metagenome (GOLD analysis project Ga0123352, IMG submission 89700) | Labiotermes labralis P1 segment gut microbial communities from Petit-Saut dam, French Guiana - Lab288 P1 | ecosystem: Host-associated > Arthropoda: Insects > Digestive system > Gut ... | reverse complement strand
GCGGTGGGGAACGGGAGAAGTGTGAAAGTAATATGTGAGGGTAGTGGAGGTGAGTAATAAATTTAAGAAAAAAAGAGATGGGGGAGGGGGGGGGGGGGGGGGGGGGGGGGGGAAGGGAAGTTTTGAATCAATGGCAAACGCGTGAGTGAATACGGTAGAGCTGTTAGAATTCGTATTATTGGAGAATTTTTTAAAGAATTAACAGCGTCGTACGTTCTTGAAAGGAACTACAAAAATACCAGCTTATTATACTCATTCATCTGGCAAATTTGGCGTGGTTTAAAAAATAATAATTATAATAATTATAGATAAATACAGAAACAGAAGACATTTTCGGTACACCTCGGTGACTGCCGCCGGAAGTTAATATGCTAGTGGAAGAGCATGCTGCTTTTGCCAGTCTGTATCGATGTACTGGCAAATTTAAAATGAAATTTTGGCGGCTGCAGGAGCTATTATAATGCAAGAATACAGATGATGAATAAACACTGAAGCCTGATGCAAACAAAAACATTATAGCCTACTAATATTACGAGTGGTTTTTTTTTAAACATCCACGGTCTAATCCTTTGGAATCCCATGTACTATGACAATGGAGAATACTTTTAACAATTACTTGTCTTTAACAAACCAGCAGAAATTAAAACAGATAACTGACATTTCGACTGCTTAAGGTACTCGATACGCAAGTTCTTATCTAGGTGAACTAAATACTGTACCTTATATAGCCGCTAAAACTGTAACGTAGTCATACGAGCTCATCTGTTAAGCTAACCAATCTGACACACGAATACTCTGACAAAGTATATTAGAGATGAAAAGGATGTCTGAGAAGTACATGTGGAGTTTAACAAACAACGAAACGGAATAAATATACTGCATCCGGACACACTTCAAGCGTAAAGAATACGTACATTTTTATGCCATTCCACGTGCATTGTGTCACTTCTACTGTTTGTGCACAACATTACAGGGAATGTTGTGCACAGTACACGTAGAATTCTTCATACTACACAGCAGCAATAAGTCGACTGACTGTGACCTAGAAAGCTCAAGAATTGTAACAAATCTATATCAAAACATCAAAATGTTGAATAAGTGGGACAGTAATCGATACTTGCAGCTCTCATTAAAATGAATTTGCATCGTAGCATTGTTGTCTACAACCAGCGACCTAGAATACGTAATGAAGATTATTTCAGACTACGTTATCGACGACCCAGCAGAAAGGTCGGTGGAGTAGTGTGATAGGGCAGTAGAAGAAACATTGCAGTAGGATATTAATATTATTATTATTATCATCATCATCATCATCATCCCTGCTATCAGCTGTCCTGTACTTACAATTTGTACTACATTTAATGTTACTTTGCCCGCGAAATATGTTTTGTACTTTTACATTAGTATTTTTCGTAGTATGTGTACAGTGACCAATATGGCTGTTTTTTGCATTTCCTTAATTTCGTGCTTTCCTGGTATGTTGCTTCAGTATTGACTGAGTGATTCTGAAACGGTTCCAGTCGCCCCTGTGATTACTGGTATCACTTTTGCTTTCACATTCCATTTGCACTGAATTTCTATTATTAGGTCTTTATATTTCAAAATTTATTATTATTATTATCATCATCTTTATATTGCGTAAGTTTTACACGCTACATTATGGCAACAACTCTACGAGTCATTTTGACTATATTTTTGCAGGAGTATAGACTTTAGTTTATGGAGTCTTATGTTTTCTGATTGCAAGAATTCTATCTCTCATGGTGGAAACTGTTGAACTGCTACTTCTAATACAGATCTTTAGTTACACTGATCAGCATCAATTTCCTCCCCGATATAATTTTGATAGATTTTCATTGGGAACAGGATTACAAACTTGAATGTGTACATAAAATGTTTATATCACCCTCCGTTTGGACAACACCAGTTGATACCTAGCTGAATGGCCAAATGCCAAAATCTGGGGCTTTGCCAAAATTTTGTTATGTTGTTCTTTCATTTTAATTACTTAAGACACATAAATCCCTAGAACAATGTTGTCTCAAACTACATCTCAAACTGAAAAGCTTTCTTCTAGCTGTTTAACATCCCTTTTGTTTGCATTTTCACACTGCCAATTAAAGGGATGTAAACATACTGAATTTTTTATCACACCGACAAAAAAAGGCTCAGCTACTGGAATCACGGTTTATGCAGTGGAACCTTCTTCAGAAAAATGTAACACTATAATTTTATGGGCACAGGCCATCAGACATAGCAATATATTACATAATGGATGGTTATCTATTGTACGGAAATAACATCCAACAATTAATGGAAGAATTGCAACTTGAACTCACTTCTGGGCAATGTAGGCTTTCCATTGATTCATCTAGTCAGTTTGAAGGCAGTGTTACTCCACAAAGGCAATGAGTAATCTTCTCTCTGACTGGCTCATGCAGTTCACATGAAAGAAACGTACGAGAACCTTCAGGTTTTGATAGGTGGGGGGGGGGGCCACCATTTAGAACACCAGTGGAATGTATGTGCTAACCTAAATGTTGTAGCAATGCTGACTGTGATGCAAGGTGGATACACTAAATTCTGCTGCTCTTATTGTGAATGGGATAGCCGAGCAAGGGACTGCCACTACAGAATAAAAAATGGCCACTCATTCAAAAACACCAGGCCAGAATAATGCGACACATCCTGCTTTAGGGGACAAGTTAAAAATCCACTTACTGCCAATGCATATCAAGCTGGGTTTGATAAATATACTTGTGAAAGACGTGTGTAAAGAAAGCAAAGGGTCAGGCTTATTTAAGGCAAAAATTTCCCAAAATAAGTGCCGCCAAGAGGAAAGAAGGAATTTTTGTTGGTCCCCAAATTAAACAACTATTTGTAGACCAACACTTTGGGACAAAATTAAATTCTACAGAAAGAAGAGCCTGGAAGGCATTTTAAAATGTCTGCAGAAACTTTCTATGCAATGAAAATGTGGAAAACTGCAGTGAAATTGTGCAGGAGTTAATTTCATCATACAGTGCTGTGGGGTGTAACATGTCATTGAAACTTCATTTACTGCATTCCCATTTGGATTTTTTTTCCTGAAATTCGGAAGCTGTGTCCAATGAACGTGGCGAAAAGTTTAATCAGGTTATTTTCCAAACTGAAAAGAGGTAATTGGAAAATGGAGTCCAAATATGTTGGCTGACTACAGCTGGAATCTTGCAAGGGAGACACCAATTAGCAAATATAGAGACCCTGTTCATTATTTGACAGTATATATTACAATTAAAAACAATACATTACTCTATTTTTATTACAAACATAGTTTTTGAATTTAATTCCTTCCCCTAACAATGGTAGGTGACGGGGAAATTTGGTTGTATATTTGTATTCAGCAATTTAAAAACTATAAGAATGATTCTGATTTTTAACTGGGAACCCCCCCTACACCCCAACCAGTATTACCTTAGCGTCAGACAATGGCGGCATCTATGTGAAAGGTTCTTTCGGTCTCGCGTCGGCTAGGTCGTGTACTAACTTCTCACGGCAGAAGCCTGGGTTCGATCCCAGGGCACCCCATGTGGGATTTGTGGTTGACAAAGTGGCACTGCAATAGGTTTTCTTCCGGGGCATTTCTGTTCTTTCCTGCTAATAAGCATATCCATTCGCCATTCGTGGGACGGACAATGGGCCAATTACAGGCCGCTGTTCCACACCGACACAGTCTCAGCCCAAAGTGGGGGAATAGAAGAATAAATTTTGTTTATAGCGATAATTTATATTGAACTTCATATTACAGCCTTAATTTTTGGAAAAGAGTATTGTGTGTATGAATAGCATCTACTTAGCTTTCAGAAATGTATTCACCACATAATTGTGTAACATTTTATCTTCTTTCTTAAATTTTTACACGTTCCTGATGATGGTCCGTCCGGACTCTTAACATGTACATGTAACTTGTTACGTAATATAACAGGTAGTTGCGTTTCAAGGTAACTGCTTCACTGATCAATAAAATGTATAAACACAACGAGATGCTTTCAACAAATTTGATTCTGTCTAAAAGTTAAACATGTATGTCGTGTGAATAAAGATGTGGACATCATCTCTACAGCTAACGAACCACAGAATTAATTTCCGTTCTTCATACGTAATGTTTACAACAGGATCTTTCGGTCCATATCGCAAAACAAAATATAATACACGTGCCACAAACGTAGCAGACCACGAATGGTGCATGGTTTACTACTCATGCGTTGGCAACATTGATTTTCCAGGTCGCAATTGTCATCACTTATGTTTGTAAAACATAACTTTCACATCCGCAAGAAACATTTCCTCAAACAATACCGATACGTGATCAGTTACACTTACCTTTGTGAAGATGAGTGCTACTGTTTCTAGTGGGATATCTGCTAGTCTGATGTAAGAGAAATTAACACTTTTTTCACCTACATATCTCCACGAAAGACACCATGCTATTCAATGCGATCACAGATTAACCCGTATAACATGACTGCCATCTGTTATGTGAATATTGTACTTTCTACGAAACTTAATGATCAATGCTACGCCAGTGATTTGAAATCGTGTATGGGTAAATATCTTGTAAAAAAATCTGTGATTAGGTAGATCCGCTTGATAGATGAGATATGTCCTTGTTACGTAAGATTTCACAAAATACGGGTAACAGCTATATTCCTTGAGAAGGACGTATCAAGAATAGAGGAATATTATTTTACAATGTTCTGATGCTGGTATTATACTAGTTTTAATGGACTACACGATGAAAAGAACAATACAAATTGCACAGTGTAATGTTCATAACGCTGGCAATTCGTCCCCGTACATACAATTTCTGTAATAGTTATCAGGTATCCGTATTATACCCCACTGATGTATTTCGTATCTACGAAGAGAACGGGTTAAAGGAAGTCGAAACACCTGCCTTAGCTTTCCGGTCGGACGCTCAGAGACGTCGTGACAGCAAGGATCACAGGGTATAGCTAGTACCTATCGATCCGTGATGTATGTGTTACCGTCCCGGTCTCTGTAGCATCCGTGGTAGGTAGCTCAGCATCCCCTGCTCTTCCTCTCTTAATTTAACTTTGAAACCATTTCTTATCTTTTGATTTACTCAAAATACCTTACAATAAAACTACATTTAAGTACACACCTTTATGATTCATTACAGCTATGCGATTTACTACTTAAATAATTTTTAACCAAAGGCATCTACTTAAAAAAAATTGCAAAAGTATTTAAACTGTTAGATAGAAAATGTGTTGCTGAATTTGTAACAAACCGCTGCACCCCCTAAAATTTTGAAAACATGGCGCCCATAGTACAAGTTGTAATTGTAATAGGCGTTAATAGGAGTTGTTTTACAATACTCACAATGCAAAATCTAAATACCAGCATGGTAAATCTAATATTTCTAATGATTTACTTCAAATGAAAGCTCCAGAGAATAAGTATGTTACACTTCATTTTATTCTTATAAAAACTGAAAGAAAACCATTTTGAATTTATACACAATACAAAAAAAATTTGTTACACTGAGAATGTATGCCACACCTTTCTAATACATGAGGAATGCAAAGCTGACCACATACTGTGAAGATTCCATAGTACAAACCCCAGTTCTTCTACAGTATTTCCACAAGCAAAAATTCAATAATCAGCACAGTAATTTAATTCACTTTATGCACTGTTTGAGTATTACAACAAGCTATTTCCTTTCATTTAAGGACACTGTTAACCTACAACCAGCCTCTGCCAGACTGCCCCTTGTGTAAGTACTGTATGCGATTCAACATATCAAAAAACCAAGCAGGTTATGGAGATGAGGTGTTTAAACACCACCCAAATTACCAACCATCCTTACATTCTTAACAGTACTAGGAAATTCCTTCCAGTAGCCTTCCTTCCTAATTCAGGTGGTCATATTCCAATAATCGATGCAATGAAACATTTACAATTGAAAGATCATTAAATGACTTAAGTATCACTCGCTCAACATCTGAAGGCTGCCCTTCTGTTCACAACCTCAGGTTCACAGCTAATAATACAACAAACACTTAGTAACAGTATAATCTCCCATATACCAAATTTCCCATTCTTCTCAGTTACCATAACATGAAAAAGAACATTTATATTTACTGCAGTCATGCAACTGTTATTTTTGTATAATAAATGTAAACAGCTGTAACAAAAGTTTTATACTTCCGAAAATAAAACATCATGATTCTGCTGCAAATTACATGGTGCCAGATACTGTGGTTTCAAGAATGGCAGCACATCCATTCACTGATCTTTCCTCTCTCTTTTCAGAAATCAACCTACAGGTGACTGAAGAATGCTAAATGGTAATGTGTTCAATGCTGGTAAGACAATGTGAATTTCTAATTTTCTACGGTGTTAGGCATGGTAAAGGTAAAGTTGTCCTGTTCACTCCATGAAGGCATATAGGGGGAGAAGATGTATAGATCAACTCATTCTTAACCTTGGTGCAAGATGAAGAAATTTGGTTGGCATCATGCCCCAGCCACTTTATTCCTGGGAAAGAACACTGATACCCTCTGAACAGGCATGAAAAAGTTAAACATAACTTTCACATACAACACATAACTGTGCCCATCCCTACTGGAAACACGACATGGAACTGGGTTATCCATTAGTATTTCATATTCATCTAATCAAGAAAATTAAACAGAACTGGAAGAATCTCTTGCCCTACATACAAGTATGGCATTGCACAGCAAATTGCAACAATGATATTCTCTTGAAAATTGTTAATATATACATGTGCACAATCAAGCCAGCCAAGAATTTCATATCAGGCATTCTTACCACAGAAAAAAGAAAATCATATGTAGAGGTTAAGTCAGTTTGTTATAGCTATAGCTATAGCACAAGGATCACGCTATAGCCTGCAGCCCGGACACTTATCCAGCCTGCCTGCACCTAACTTCCAACCAACAGCAACCCAAGAAACCGGAGGGCCCATGTGGTAATCAGCACTATAGTCATGAACGCCTGATGATGGGCACAGCAGTGCCCGAAACATGTTGAGCCTATCATAAGTATAATAAAACAATATGTAGCATCTAGTTGGTTCTTATTCTTCAGTCTTCAGTGCATGTATGCTACTATGAGTGACTATGATATTATGCCAAATGTCAACAATTCCTTCAGCTTTTTTAAGTCAGCTTATTATGTCTAATTTCTCTTCAATACCAACTGTCTTTTGTCAGTTTTTCACTTAGATTGCATTAGGTGATGTAGATTTATGTTTATCACTCATGTTAGTAAGAAAAGCCGGAAGTTGTTGAAGATGAAACTACATGAGCCACATGCTGATAACGCCAATGTAATCAATCTATATAGGTAACTGACGGCGTGGGAGTGACATCACCCTCTGTGAGCCTCCTACAGAAGATAAATGTGGCCATGGATCATCAATGCCAAGTATCATTAAACTGAAAATTATTGCGTAAATTTGAAAAGTGGTGTAAGTTTTCAAGTCATGTTAAAGTGAATCTGTGGAAAAATAAATCACATAAAATGAGACCTGCCTGTACTCTCATTTGTAGACACATTTTTTTTTTTTCGCGAAGTTAAAAGCTGTTTCATTTTTGCATAATGGTAGCAGAGTAGTTGGTACAGACCATGTTGGTTGTGCAAGATGGTGTGTTTCCTTCACCCATAGTAAGCTGTCCATATTGGAGATTTTACTGTAACAAACTTCCCCAGAACATAAGCATCAAATCACTCCCATTTTGGCACAAACTTACATTTCATATGTCACAGGCACTGTCTTCATTTTCTAGGGAAACTTGTTACTAAACTAAACGAAACTGAGAGGAAAACATACCTGGCACCCCAATGACATCAGATACATTAAGATAAAAAATAAACATCATGTTTATTATTGGACTAATTCACATAAAATATATGTGTTATTTCAGAAATAACAATTCTTATTTCAGTGGCATGCACAGCAATAATTGCAACCTGTAACTTACAGTTATATTCAAAACTTTTATTCAAGAATGCTTCAACAGTTCCTTGAAATATGACTTCAATACAAACTGATGAGGCATTCAATATTTATAAGATACTCTGGAAGCAAACTGCACATGGAAATTTCATAAAAATTAACTGATTTCCCTCTGAAAATTTCTTACAAACAGAGATTTAAAAAAGGCATTTCCTAGATTGAAGCATATTTATACAAAAACTAGATTCTGGTGAAGACTCATAAGTATGCCAGCTGATCACAATTATGTAACATGCACACTCATGTGAAAAGATATAATTATGGTAGATAAATTTTGGTACAAAAATGTAAAATATCTTTCTTGTAATGAACTTAAAACAAAACTTTCAGCTTCCAAAAAATACTACACAAAATTTAATACATATAACTGCTCTGTTTTCTTCAAGTATTAAATGCAGAAGCTTCTGGTGATCCAAATTTAGGTTAGTGTCAAAGACAATTTTTTGGTAGATTTTTTAATTCTTAAAACTTATTTGCCACTAATAGTACAAATGAATTCATAAATATATAAATTCAAATAACTGCTTGTCAATGAGGAATGTCACAGAGATAACAAAACATTAATAATGTGTAATTTTGTATTTTTTCAGTTTTCAGCTGTGCAAAGGCTGTTCACTAATGTTGTTCAAAAAATATAACATTTTCAAAATATCTTGTTCTTTAGATTTTCCACATAAAGTGCACTTTGCTGGTTCACTGTCCGCCACAAATCGTATATTTTTGTATACAATACCTGTAACAAAGCTCTTCCAAGTTCAAAGTATTCTTTAACTGCTGGATTTGTATTTACCCATATGTAAACAGCTTCAGTTTTGCTCCATACAAATCCTATAGTCGATTTTGAAACTTCTTTGCACTTCTGTCCTGTTTCGACAACCTGAAGAGGCAGAGCTGCTACAGTTACATTCCACACCCTTTCTGCATGTGCCTGTGCCCCATGGAACCTTTCTTCATCAACGATATACAATATCCACAGCGCCAGTAATGTAACAAATGCCCCAAGCATCATGGACTTTAACATTCTGAATACAACTGTTGACACTGAAACATGAAAAAGAAACATATATTGCACATGTGATTCTATTACATACACATAGTCCAAGAAAATGTTTATGTTTTTATTTCAGTTTGGACTCGTGTAATATATCCCTACTTTATATGCAGCTCAGATCAATCTTTATAAATTTTCTCCAAAGCAGCTCATTGTACAAAATATTTTAAAAATATGATATATATATATATATATCATATATATATATATATACACACACACACACAACCTCTATAAAATGCTGTATTTTCCCGAATACTCGTACAAGACATTAATGTTCTCCTAATTTGTCACCTAAAAATGCAAGGTTGCCTTATAATCGCACACAAAGTTAAACATTTCCTGTATATGTACTTTCCTTATGAAGACTGTGAAGGAACATTTCTTACATTTAGGTAAATATGAGTTACATTTAATGAAATGTAACACACAAATTTCATATCCACCAAGAGAACAACTTTCTATTATTTCTGCCCTCTCAGGTCCAAACATTCTCCTCAGCACTGTTCTCAGAACCCTCAATATTCCAGTTTGTATTCTGTCAATGTAACAGACCAAGTTTCATGTCCATACAAATGCAAAATTATATTTTTGGACATTCAAACTTTATGTCGTTTGATGCGAGACTGAAAGACAAGATTCTGAACTGAATGGTACCAAGCATTGATCAGATTTAATCTCCTCTTAAACTGTCTGTAAATGAAATTAATATCTGTTAGTCTTGCTACCAAGTATTTGAATTCTGCCACATTCGGAGGACTTATTGCTGTCTTTATGTTCCAAATTTCTCCAAACTCTTTACCAACCCTACAATCTGAATTGCTATTGTTACACATGACATGCACCTTTCCTGACAGGTCTGCTATAAGCAAAGTTGACAGTCTGATGTTCTGGAGCCACTTTCTTTATGTTACCAATACTTTCAGCACCTCTGGTGACAGAGGTTACCCCATTTTCAGCCTTCATCTGCATACTGCTGTTAGACTTAGTAGCTTTCTTCTTCTTGTTCTTCTGGGACTGCTGCTGCTGTTCCTTCTTCTGTGCTTGTTCAGCCAATTCTATTACAACAAGAAATTATGCTACAATGAACTAACAGAATTACTCTCAAATTCCTATCTATCCCACTTTAGGAGATCTGTTGAATTCACAACTAGAAAAACTGGAATTCTGAAGCATTTATTTTTATCATTTCATAGACCCATATTTCATGAGTGGAAAATGACAGTTTTATAATCTTATTCCAGAAAGGGCTTAAGTATGGTAAATGGACAGTTAAATTCTTCATTTTTGCCACAGGCTGCCTAAGGATGTGGGTAATAAATCTGTTCTGAATGACAGGTCTGAGGGAAAAATGGAAGAAACAAATGTTAACTTCATTCAGAAAATGTATGGAAACTGATGAATTTATCCAGTGGTTCATCAAAATATGTGCAGGAGATACATTACTGTGAGTCAAACACAAGAATATAAGAAAAAATTAATATGTTTTGATAAAGAAGCTGCATTTTCAGAACCTAACAACAGATTGTTCACAAAATGTGTTCCTACAGATTTTATGTTCACTGAAGGAAAAGTACAATTATTTGGTACATAGAAGGAAAATTCTAATAAAGGGTGCACAAAAATGTTTTACACTGAATCAAAAAGCATTAACACATTTGATATCAGTGAAAATATCTTTCCTCTTATATTGCTGTTGTTCAGGTGAATGTTCTTCATGTCCAGAATTGAAATACTTCTTTTCTGCGATAAAGTTACTGTAACATTTTTAGGACTTGTTTTTTAGAGTCTCACTTTTCTACCATGCAAATGTACATAGTGACAATAAACTTCCCTTCCTCCGACAGTGAAACACCCTCAGACATTCTGAATTACATGATAGAGGCAGTGTTTGTCAAATTACACAAATACACAAGCAACACAAATGTAAGTCCTGGAAAGAACTTATGATACATATTACCTTTAAAGTGGATTAATGTACACAGTGATATCTAGCAACAACTATCAATTAGTCAATCAAATAATTAATACAATGTAGCTAGCCATTTCTGAGAAAAATTTTCACTAGGACAGTATGATCATGTTAAACTTCTGGTATAACCTCACTCACATTCATGATGTTTGTAACTGTCAACACAAAACAAGTGTTTGATACAGAATTTTCATGACCAATGTTTGCACCAAATATCAGGCATATAGCTCAACAGTTCATTATAATCTCAAATTAGAAGCTACATATAGATTTTGCATGGCTGTCATGCTACTTCACATTCCACAAATAAAAATATTCATTATACATGCAGCGTGTCTTTTTTAAGATCTAATGCTAAACAACATCTCAAGGTGGGTACACACTTTTAATGTTACCGCATACTGTAACACCGTATCGTGACAGTGTGTACAGGACTCGTGACCCTGTAACATATCAAAAGTTGGTTATGCAGTAATGTTACGGGCTTGTTCGGTGTGCTGTTGGTATTTGGCCGTCACATCAAAGGGATGATACAATTATGGCCTGAGCAGGTCTGGACGTGCAATGTGACATGCCACCACCGCCAATCTTTTCTCTTCTTCTTTAAAGCGTAATGTACATAAATGTATGAAGCCGCTGCTAGCTGCAACATTGCGCAGGCTCACGTAACAAACTGGGAACCCCATGGTGTAACGCTCACAGGATACCGTTATGCCGTGAGGCATGGGATGAAAGTTCAACTTGTAACTCCGTATTATGTCATTCACTTGCAACATTACGGTGTTACGGTATGTGGTAATGTTACAAGTGTGTACCCACCTTTAGACCCCAACATTAAGTGTTACTTCCCTGCCATCAGCCCCTGGTGAAACTGGCAGAACATAACAGGATTCAACATATTTGGGTGCCAAAACATATGGGAATAGATGGAAATGAAATGGATGATCAACAAGCTACACAAGGTTCCTCACATCCATTTATCAGACCTGAGCCTGCCCTGGGCTTTTTTGCAAAGGCTGCTACTGAGGTAATCAGGGTAAGGAGGAAGGAAACATAAGGAGTATTGGCAATCCATTTGTGGACAAAAGCAAGCTAAGGGCTTTCTTAAAAGATACTCTGTTAAGAAAGCTGTAGAATGACTCAACATGAGTATAATCCAGCAAGGATAATGGAAATGCTAACAGGACACTGTCATTTGAAAGGATATCTACAAAAACTTGTGCTGGTAAACAGTCCCAAGTGTGATAGATGCAAAGAGGCAACTGAAACAGCCTCACTTCTTCTTATGAGTGTAAAGCTTTGGCTGCATTAAGGTTCAGGCACTTGGGTCAACATTTTATGAAACCTGGTGACAGAGGAAATCTCTGTTAGCAGGATACTGCACTTTGTTCGAGGTGCAGGGCTGCTACATGTATGAAACTAAATACTACACAAAGAATCAAGTTTTGTCAAAGTGCATGTATCACTAGTATGCCCGCCCTTCGTGTATTCTATTTGAAGTGTCATTTCCACTCTAGTAATATCTCCATGACTGTACTACAGTGTGTAAGGAAGAAATAAAGGTTCCTCAGTGCATGCCATGAAGGCACAAGGGCGAGTGGAGGTATAGATCCACTCATTTTTAAACGTGGCACTAGACTTAGGTGAATGATCAACTTCACACCCAGGCCACTTTACTGCCAGGGAAAGAGACCCTGGTACCCATTAATAAGCAGCAAGATGGACACCCAAGCTAACTTATATGCTTTGGGGAGGAGGAAGATCTCTTGCCCCTGCCAGGAATGAAACAAAGAAGGTCATAATGAAGTACAAATCGTGTCAGTGTTGTTATATTACACACAATCAGTCCGAAAATGCAATCTGCTAAGTTAGCTTATTAGCCATATTAATAACAACAGACAACAAACATAAGTTTTAATCTTGTCTGGAATACAAAAATAATTGTACTGAAAGGTTAATGCAGTAAAAGAATTCCAACAAATTTAAACCTCCTGGAATTCTAGACTTTCAGTTTTGGTAAACATCACACCTTTTTCCTTACGCTTCTGAAGCAATCTGCGCTCCCTTTCTTCAGCTACTTGAATTTGCATAGCGTGCAAAAACGTCACCACCTTGCGGGCACTCTGTTGGCATTGCTGTTTATCCAGGCAAGGCCCAGCTATCTCAGCTAACTTTGGTACCAGAGGATTATTCTTCAGGTCCAGCCAACGCAACATCTTGAGTTGTCCCAGGCTTAAGGGCAGATGTGTTATCTAGCAACACATATATCCATATCACTAGTTCATACATGCAGTATGTATTATCTAACATATGTGTTATCTAGCAACACCCATTTGTATCACTAATTCCTACATGTAGTATGTCACCTAGGAGATGTGTTATTTAGCAACACACATGTGTATCACTACTTCCTACATGTCATAGTCATTATAAAGCAACATACACAACTGTATCACCAGCTCCTACATGAAATATATGACAGCAACATACACATCTGTATCACTAGTTCCTATGTGTAGTATGCATTATCTAGCAACATATATATCCATGTCACTAGTTCCTACATGCAGTATGTATTGTCTAACATATGTGTTATCTAGCAACACACATTTGTATCACTAATTCCTACATGTAGTATGTCATCTAGGAGATGTGTTATTTAGCAACACACATGTGTATCACTAGTTGCTATATGTCAGTCATTATAAAGCAACATACACAACTGTATCACCAGTACCTACATGTAATATATGTTATACAGCAACATACACATTTGTATCACTAGTTCCTATGTGCAGTATGTGTTATCTAGCAACACATACATCCATATCACTAGTTGTTACACAACTAAACTATGTTGAAAATAAGACTGGAATAAATGCTTCGTGTAAGAATTAGGAATAACATACTGCATCACACTCTACAACATGGATATTTGGAACAGATATGTTATTAAGAGACCTGACTGTCACACTGCAGATAGAGGCAAAAAGTGAAGTTCCTCATGTCCAGGGATTTCACCATGAAAATGTATATGGAGCATGGTATTATGATTATATGTATTCTAGATGCCTGCAACAGATGGAGGTGACTGGTAACTGCTATTGTGTGGTGACTCTACAGGTTAGGTGAGGCCCTCAGTGTCCACAGTGGATGACAGGCTGAGGGAAGAATGCAGTCAAACTGTTCTGGATGTGGTAGCAAAGATATTAATCCAAACACCCCTACCAGGGTTTGAAATTCAGCTACATGCTCTGAAGCCACCATAAATTCCTTCAATTTAGCTCACTCATCAAAGGGGTCCTGATGGAACTAATAATTTTATGTCAATGTTTGTAAACATCAGTTTACATTTACTGTTATGATAAGATATTACAGATATCACAACAAATATTCTTTAATTTTGTAATATATATGGAAATGTGAAGTTGTAAGTGATACAACTCCCATTGAAGATCATTAACTTGGCCATAAAGAACATACAAATCAAAATCATGGCGTTAGGTGGATATAATGACTGAATTATAGATGCCATCTTATGTTAAAAGAACATGTACCTACAACAATTTCATGTATGATGTACTTTCTGAAACTTGTACCACTAATAGCCACACTTCCTAAGTATGTAAGGAATTGCAACTACATGTAACCACCTTTTTTTTATGAATTGATTAATCCTGCTTTTCAGAGAAAATATTTCACTTAAATTTAAATAGAAGTCAAGTTCATTCATAAGATGTATATATGTGGGCTGTACAAAAAGTATCGGACCTTTGGTCGGCAAAAATACAATTATTTATTTTGACGTCTGAAACCCTAATCCCCTTCAAAGTAGTCTCCTTGGTAATGCACACACTTCTTCCAGCGGT
>Ga0123352_10009908_pt1 | contig 14943 bp, 9 predicted proteins | sample TergutLab28metaG_FD_89700 | JGI IMG/M metagenome (GOLD analysis project Ga0123352, IMG submission 89700) | Labiotermes labralis P1 segment gut microbial communities from Petit-Saut dam, French Guiana - Lab288 P1 | ecosystem: Host-associated > Arthropoda: Insects > Digestive system > Gut ... | reverse complement strand
TTTATTTTACTGAAAAATCACTCTACACGTTTCGAGTGACCACCGCACCCGTCATCAGGGGTACTAAAAACTGTAACCGCAGCCTCCGGTACAGGTCATAATAAGTAGCTGTACCGATATTATGACCTGTACCGGAGGCTGCGGTTACAGTTTTTAGTACCCCTGATGACGGGTGCGGTGGTCACTCGAAACGTGTAGAGTGATTTTTCAGTAAAATAAATCAGACTGCATACTGTTGCGCCTGGTTGGGTTTTTATTAATAGTAAATTTGTAATTCGGCTGAGCCTATTTCAAACTCTGGAAGAATATTTAGAAATTATTTCTAGCTTTTTCTTTGTGATTCCAACAAGACTAAAGTTCGTCTCGCTATGTTACTGTCTCATCCTGCGGTTTTTAACTTTATTTTAAAGGGCCGGCATCATTGCTAAGCTTCGTGTTGACAACGTGGACGGCTATGAGTGTCCAGTCTTATCAGCGTCGTTAACTGGCAGACATCCCACGGGCTTGCGTACATCGATGTCATTTCGAACTTATCTCTGATATGAACGTTGTAATTCGGTTTGAAGAACAAACAGCCAGCACGCTGCGAGAATGTGACCGGTTACGTAACGCCTTCTACATGACGTCGTAGAATATTATCCTTTTATTTAAGGTAAATGTCTTTTATAAATTTCTTTAATTTTCAAGTCGCGTTTCTCTTCGATCAAATGAATGCATTCAGTTCCCAGAGTTTAAAAACCAGAAACTCTTTGCTTCCCAGGAGGACTCTGTTACATTTAGTTGTTTGGTTGGTTGGTTGGTTGGTTAGTTGGTTCACCGTTGGTCACTTTGATGACTGTCATTTCATTTCCTCTGAAAACTGTATGATCCTCTGCTGTTGACAGTGGCCCGCCGTGCCCCGTCGTGCACGTCCACTTAATCTGACATACTTTCCAACTTCCATATCACGTTTGTTTTGTCATCTAAGCGGACAATACAGAATAGTACATCAGTCGATTCAGCTACATGGATATTTTAATTTCTGGCTATTTTTGTGTTGGATCTGCAAAAGCGTTTGTTTCCTTAAGACTTTTGTTCCGAAGTGTAAACGACTTTCGAAAGAAAAGGGGAAGAAAAGACCCACTAAAATGACAACGATATGCCTTACGCGCCCAAACACGTTTCGCACATGAATATTGTGTGTTTGAAGCAGTGCAAGTCTAAGAACTTGGTGTCTGGATTGCATTATTTTTTTTAGCACAGTGCGACCTGTTGCATCCAAGGATCTCTTATTAACGACTGAAATTCTTCACCTTGACAATACGCAACAAGATAAGCGAAGGGTTACGTATAAAGGACTACTTATTCTCTAATTGTTACTTTAAGTACGTAATTTTAGCGAACAAGGATGACGTGGAATAAGTTGTTGCATTTTGTAACCTGCTTGTTGGCCTTGGTGTTGTTTGCGATTTTGCTTGACGCTTCTAGCTGTGGGATTATTATAGGCGTGGAGGTACAATGCCCGTCATCACCCAAAACCATGACGCCAAACCACACAATGGTCTCCGCCACCCTTACATTTTCCTCCCTCCACTTTACCCTCATCCTCAACTTCCCTACGGCCATCCCTCAAGGATCGATAATAGAACAGTTCGTCCACGACAACTTTGTGGTACAACTGCATGTTTTAATGTTTCTTCTGCTGGAATGATCGAACATACAGAACGGACAAGCGTGATGCAAGGAATTGCAATCACAAGAAATTTCACATCTAAATTCTCTGGTTCTCTGCTCTTCTAAGGATGCGGCTATCTGCTCTTTTAAGACATACCACAACATTTATTTATATAGTTATTTGGCATAGATAAAATAAATTCACATGGGCCGAATTTCGATGGTTGTGCATGCGGAAGGCTCATGTCCATTCCCATCCGTCTATTATGAATATTGCTTCACAAAACACATACACACAGTCCCTTCCATGGAACGCTAAGCAGACAGCTTTATCAACCTAAATAATCTGCGGAGATAACCATAATACATGCCCCTCGAAATTTTGTTGTCAGTTATATCATCATCACTTCACCGCAAGTATTATACCATCACAACTTCACTGCAAGTATTATACCATCACAACTTCACTGCAAGTATTATACCATCACAACTTCATTGCCAGTATTATACCATCACAACTTCACCGCCAGTATTATACCATCACAACTTCACTGCCAGTATTATACCATCGCAACTTCACTGCCAGTATTACACCATCACAGTTTCACAGCAAGTATTACACCATCACAACTTCACTGCCAGTATTATATTATCACAATTTCACTACCTGTATTGTACCGTCACATCTTCACTGCATTATACTATAACGTCACTGCCACTATTATACCATCACAACTTCACTGGCAGTATTATACCATCACAACTTCACTGCCAGTATTATACCATCACAACTTCATTGCCAGTATTATACCATCACAACTTCACTGCCAATATTTTACCATTACAGTTTCACTGCCAGTATTTTACCATCACAACTTCACTGCCAGTATTATACCATCACAACTTCATTGCCAATATTATACCATCACAACTTTAGTCAGTTCTATAACATCACAACTTCATAGCCACTGTTACACCATCACAAATTCACTGCCAGTATTATACTATCACAATTTCACTACTTGTATTGTACCATCACAACTTCACTGCATTATATTATAACGTCACTGCCAGTATTATACCATCACAGTTTCACTGCCAGTATTATACCATCACAACTTCATTGCCAATATTATACCATCACAACTTTAGTCAGTTCTATAACATCACAACTTCATAGCCACTGTTACACCATCACAATTTCACTGCCAGTATTACACAATCACAAAATCACTGCCAGTATTACACCATCACAAATTCACTGCCAGTATTATACTATCACAATTTCACTACTGTATTGTACCATCACAACTTCACTGCCATCATCGTACCATCACTACTGTAAGGATGAACAAAACTTCAGTTTCACGCAGTAATGGAAATTGTGTACGGTATTTTGGCACGATTTATTGTTGTTCATTTGTGAGCTACTGTGGATCATGGGCGAGAATTCGTGAGTGCAGCAGGCTTCTAACGAAGCTGACAGTTGTATTGTTAAACAAAACCAAAAATATAACCTACGCAAGATTGGGAATTCTTGTGTGATAATGAAAATTAACTGTTTTCTTCTCGCAGCGACTGTAGCCTGGATAAAACGGGCAAAGAAATAATAGCCTCAAAATGAGTAGCCCCGATCCACATTGTGTGTATCTTTCGGCAAACTTAAAGAACTCACATGTATTAACCCTTTAAAAGCCGATTTAAATCCCATCTGCCATCTGCTGGCATTATCAGGAGCTCACCATATTCTCCACGTTAGCTGGTTAAGGGTTAAACGGTATGAACAGTTCGTGTTAATGAATTCATTATAAGGGAGACAGCGGGTGTCGGAAAGTGGCATGGTAGGCTGGACGTTTCTTGTGGCAGCACATAAAATGACATCTGACGTTCTGTACAACAAAACAGTATGACACACCGAAAGTAGCAACGCCTAGGTAAATTCTATACTAAGTCATGGAGTACACCACTTGCAATCTTTCTGTTACACGCATGGTGTTTTACAGGTCCTTCGACACCGTTACCGTGTTTTGTACGAGTGTGATTTATCACTCAGTAAAAATGTCTTTTCAAATCACCATTATAATCGTGTTAAACGTTCACATAACGTGAAAGTTTCAAGGTTAGAGCAGCACGTTCCAAATGCCCATCATTAAACTGCGTGCATGCTGACAGTTGCTGTGTCATGAAATGTTGCCATCACACGTGTCCCAGTTATTTTCTGATTTCAAAGGTGGCCTCATTTATGGCCTCTAGTAACGGACACCTACTGATTTACTACCCTGATACACACTTCACTTCATGTGCCCACATACAAGTGTGACCGGGCCAAGCCACCGTCCAAAATCTTCCTCTCCATCTTCCTAATGGTTTCCTTTCAAAAATTTTCACTACCTCTCTACCGGAATATAAAGGTGCCCCCGTCATGCTGTAGTCACATGTCCCCGGTGGTGCATGAGGCATACTGGCAATTAAAACGGTGGTCCGTTTTCTAGAATATCTCTGTAATACGGAGCTACTGAACGTCCTTCGGCGACATATGGTCCAACCAGGTTAGACCCAATCGGCTAATTCCCGATACTTCACTACACACGTAACTGAAACTCGGTGTTAACAGTGACATTCCCTAGCTCGTATTGGCCTTCTGTGCGTAAGACTGTCAAATCCGTGTGATGGTAGTAACATACTGAGTCAATTGAGCATTATTCGCGAATTTATTCAAAGATTTTGGGAGTTTTGTACACGCTTACAAATGTTTCCCAGTTTCGAATTCTGCGAAGTGGATATCGTTGCTGGTATTGCGCCATTTCCATTGCTGGAATCGTGCAAAAAATGCGTATCGGCATATTATTCATCTGCGAACAAGTTAGGCATTTTGTCTAGCCCATTGCAAGCAACACAACACAGACCACAGCCAGTAGCCAATACATTGTTCAAACAGCTCACTGCACCAGGGCTTAACGCGTAACAATTGCGGTACGACCTGTAGTTTACCACAATTTTTGTTAAAGATGTGCTACAGAACACGCTCCTGAAGTTTGGCCAGTAAGTCGCGGAAATGTTGTAAGTCTCTTCGATGCTTTCCACCGGACTCCATATTTTGACGTTTTTTGAAATCAGAATATTCTTCGAGGATATTCACAACTAAATATCATTATGTATTAATCCTTTAAACTGAAGGTAATTGGTGGTGTTTGTAGTTGATCACTGATGTCTGGATTTCCAGATACGAGATTAAAAAAATCCGGTTATTTACGACAATTTACTGCTGTGTTACTGGACAGACCGAGGAAATTCAATACAAACAGCCCATCGTGGTGGTCGCTCGGGTCACAGCCATTCGATCATTTGGGTCAAAATTTCAATTCTCTCTAAAACTAATCGTCCTCGTTTTTTTTTTTTTATATTCACCTGGGGTGGTGGAGGAACTAATGCCGATCTCCCACCCAAGGAGATTAAACTTACCCCTGATTTATTAAGTTAGAACTGGGCTACCCTTCAGTGGACATGAGGCGCATAATTACTGACCTGCAAAACTTATCAGTGGTTAACCAATTTTGATACTTATGCTAGCACCCCGTGTTATACAGTATATGGGTCAGTCTGCAAACACAGCTAGTTGAGATGCAGAATTTCTGGGGTTTCCGGTAATCTGGTAAACTGCACTATCACCATTTTGCGAGGTTTTGTAGATCCCACAGGGAGGAAGGGTCCTGTGCTGCTATATTTGCATGCAGAGAGAGAGAAAGAGAGAGAGAGACAGCACAGTGACGTGAGCGAGCGCTTGTGTAAACGTCTCGTTAGCACAAAATGACGGTCGTAGTGACCAACCCCACTTTAATGTCCGTGTCAGTTTGAGCGCACACTCGGACCACATTCCATGCACCTGCAGCAACGCTAACACTCACGGCTAAAACAGTAAAAAAGTAAACATAGCGCACTATAGACACATGGCTGCCTGTTCATACTCGCCGACTTTACACATTCATCTGCTGCGTGAATGAATGAGTGACTCGAAGGACCCGCATGAAATACCGACAGACACCAAAATCACATCAGTTGATGACAAATATTCGTTGATTTCCGTAGTATCATTTTTATGAAGAAGTCTCTTAATTGAAATAATGTGAAATGAAGATGTAAACTTAAAAAAAAATGCTTCAAAAATTGGCTCCTTTCTTCACATTATCAATTTTGTTTTTGTATATACCTAACATCCATCCCCGTTGGTGTAACAATCATAATATCTATCTTTTTTTTTAAATCACAACCAACACACACAGTTTACGAACAATTTTACCAGGTGACAAATAGTTTCGACCGTAAACTCGAGTCAGGCCATGGCACACTAAAATGAATATTGTTTTCTATATACATTCATATTAGTGTATAATGACCTGATGATGACCCGAATTCAGTGTAGAAACTAGTTGTCACCAAATAAAATTGTTCGTAAAGTGTGGGCTGGTTGTGATTGAAAATATTGACAGATATTCGGTTTTTGGTCACTGTCTTGAAGCAAGACTGCGGGTAACATTAACTGTGTCTCAGTTATAAGACATTGTTTCAGAACGTTAAGTGTATTTTCTGAACGACTGATGACAGTGAAACATTGAAATTGCAGCAGCGTTCTGGACGTGACTTATGTCGCCACATGACGAATTTTACTTGGGCAAAAATTCCATCATGTGGTTGCGTAAGGGGGACAGCGCTGAACTTCGTCCTAGGCCTACGCGCTTTGACAAGAACGTCAGCAGCGTCACAATTTGAAACCTGTGCCAAACGATGAACAGTTTTGAAAAAGGAGGTGCATTATAATGAGGCTGTGAGCCTGCGTTATGTAAGGTTAAGTTTTTGCAGAACATACTCGGCAACCAGTCAGTCAGATTAACAGAGCTATGAAATATATCTGAAAAGCCAGTGTGAAAGTGTGTTATCCCCATATACAGCTGCCAGCTGCACACTTCACCAAATGTTTCCTCATCGTTACCAGCGTTATCAGTGGTTTTAACCTTTTAACAACCAGGGTTGTATTTAAATTTTCGTGCAGGGTTTACATTAAAAAAACAAATATTTTGGACAAAAAATAAAAGAATGAACTCAACAACATTTTGTGGAATATAAAACAGAGATTATGCAGCATGTCTTAAAAATGCAGCAAATTTCCTTGTTGTCTGGATATATAAAATGACTTGTATGGGCACTGTTTATGTGCATTCGCATGAGCAAAAACTGGGTCACTTACAGGATTAATTTCGTCTCCAGTGAGCAGTAGTTTGGACCATTGCCTGAAAGGCGGGAGAGGGACACGTGGCAGAATTCTGTGACTGGGACACCAGTGTTTATGATGCGGTTAATGCACGGTAATGAAAACATAATACTTATTCATGGCAGAATTCAAACCCGCTGCCACGTGATCTTAAAATACGTAATTAATGCCACTGTTATATGTCGTCATGAATTACTGTTGTTCAACTAAGCTCACTTTCGTCCTTAACCCTCTAGTGTAATTCGTATCTGCTCTCCTGTAGCTGTTCAGGATCTCTGCTACTCAGTGTTGAGTGTTCCACAGCCCGCTTTATTAGGCTATATAGTAAATTTCTTAACTAGTTAAGGAACTGTTTAACAGTGACTCGTATGTCTACTTATACGGCATTGATTGCGTCACACTGTGCCAAAAGGGAGGACGAAACGGGAAAACGCCAAGGGCATCTGCTTTCTAAGAGTCTAAGTCACATCGTGCAGCGTTAATCGTGCTTCTTACTTCATGAGTTATTATAGTCACACTGTTCAGCGAGCAGTGGAACTCGTGCCCGGGAATAGCAGAACCGCTTCATACGGCGTCATTATATTCTTCCGGAACTGAAAACTTGTAGATAAATGTGACTTGTTACTCCCCCAAAACAAATAGCTTGTCTTATTTTAAACGTTTTCCATCTGGAACTTCGCATTGCCTGTTTGAAGGCACTGTCACGAAAGATGACGAGTGCACCATCACGGCAGCTGGCGTTTCTTTTTTATTTTGGCAGTGACACTTAAGACTCTGCTTAAAACCTATTGAGGAATGTATTTTAGTACATTATCATAAGGGGACCGCGGTAGCACAGTGGTTAAGGTGCTGTGCTACAAATCGGAAGGTCGCTGGTTCAATCCCAACTCGTGTCATTGGAATTTTTCGTTGACATAATCCTACCGATCGCACTATGGCCCTGGAGTCGACTCAGCCCTTAACAGAAATGAGTACCAGGAGGATTTCCTGGGGGTAAAAAGCGGCCGGTGCTTAAGGCTAACAACCTCACCACCATCCTGGACCATTGTCACGCAATCTGGGAACCTCAACTTCCTGGAACCCTCTGGGCACCTCGGGCCTGTAATGGGACTGATTTACCTTTTACATTGTCATAAACAACAACTTAACTTCATATCTTGAGAGTTACCACACTGACGTTCTTTCTGGCTTTGAAGCAGTCATATACCACTCTTGCATGCGCGTGTAGGTTAGGTCACCGCCGCTGCTGCTGCTGAGGATACCAGTTCAAATTTGTTTAACTTGAAATTTTATCCATACAGCCTGTGGCAAGGCTATATTAAAAATATATGCGCGGCAGGCTGGCAGACATACAGTATTATAACATTACAAGAAAAAGACATACAGGTGGCGAATGTATAGTGAGAGAGCGAAGGCGGGACTTACAAGTGGTGAACAAACACGTACCAGGTGACGTGCCTCTCAGATTCGAACAATTTAAAGGTTCTAATGTTTTCTTCAAAGAAGTTTCTCAAACACCGGCCGGATGTACTTTGTTTCGTTGTGTTTGCATACGTAAATTTCGTCCATTCCGACGGCACCTGCAGTGCAGTCTTTCATCACAGGCAGCGATTGCTACCTTAACACTGTATCTAAGGAATCGGAAACTTCTTTGTCTGCTACGAGTTACTTAGCGTTGCAATAAAATGTGTCAGTTATAACAATAATAATAATAATTATTATTATTATTGTTATTGTTATTAACTGCAATTGGGTTGTCACCCGGTGGCAATGGTTATTTTACATGTATACAAAATATGAAATTGGTTAATAATTTAAGTCGGGAGGGCCACATGAAAAGCATGCAGTGGCAACTTGGAATCTTGGGAACCATCTCAGCACTTGCTTTTAGGCATAAGGAAACCAAGAAAAACCTGTGTCGAGGTGGCCGGTCGCAGGACCTTCCGAATACTGACTTCTAGCCAGCAGTCCGGCATCTAAAGTTACAAAAAAAAAACAACAATAGACAAATAGCACAACAAATACACATAAGATGACGACAGTACACGCAACACAACTATAAAAATACACACAAGACAAATAACAATAATACACACAAGAGATCTTAAAATACAACATGTAAAAAAGGTAAACAACACCAAGGTAAGAAAGTGACTGTCTCGTATAGGCTTGCACTAAAAGCAGTGTTGCATTAATTAATCCACGCAGTATTTTTCAAAGCAACAAAGCCAAATGTTGACATTTCACGAGACTGCATTCAGGCACACAACTACCACTTTACTTAGTTACCGATATTAGTATGGAGCATAATGGAACAAAGGGGTTTATTCTTGTAGGGCAAACTGTGGGTTTTCCAATCATTGAGTAACTCCACTGCCGTTTCTCGGAAATAGAGTCAGAGAAGCTTGGTTTAGACGATCAAGTAGCAGAATCAGTAGTAAAGACATACACGTAATAAGAAGATGCATTGGCAGCAATTGGAGAGTTCTGTTGAATTTTTCTCCTTTATTTTTAGTGAGCAATCAGCGCCAGTAGAGTAGATAGATGTACGATATGCAGTGAACATACATTACCAGTTTTCAAACGGGACAGGTCAGTCTAGAAGACGTGACCTCGCTTCATTTCTCAGTATGTCGATTTGGGCTACTTCCGATAACAGGTTGTCGTAATTATGGTAACGACTGCGAGAATAATGAGATAGGAATTTTGTCCACGTAAAGTTACGTGTTATATGCTGACCAAGGAGGAAACAGACAGCTCAGTTACAAATTAACTTTATGTCCTGCCTGGGCCCATGCAGCACGCAGAGTCTGTAACTTAGACAAAAATTATGCTGGCGGCTATTGTTGCTAAGCAAAACAAGTTGAACCTTCTGTCACGAGTTACAAATTCTACTGCAAGTGGGTTAAATTCGACGACCAAACGTGTCACGTGATTTTAAGAGCGGATCGAATTTACCCACATTTGCGGTAATTCAGACCAAACATAACACGAAAAATATTTAAGCGTATAACTAAATAATCTTGTAATTCCAAACATTGCTACTTTGTGTTTAACTATTTTCGTAATGAGTTCGTGTCCCGGGGTTTTTAACGTCGACATTCCTCTCCACTTTGCCCTAACCTAAACCCCCACTTTCTGTTTACAATAAAAACTGGAACTGGCGGTTTCCCTTCGAAAAAAAAAGCGTAGAAGAGACTTCCTGATTAAATTGCTCGTTTTTCCTCTCCACTATCAAAGCTCGCTCTCTTAACTCCTACTTCTGTACCTGTACGTACATACTATTAAATTAAAAACGAAAATTCATGTTATGCCTGCTGGCAGTTCAGGCAGTCAGTGCATCTGACTTCGTGTCAAACTAATAGGTAACAGAATGTACCGCATGCTCGAACTCCCTCCACTGAGGCGACGAATCCACTACCTTCCTTCATGTGACATTGATTTCAGATTCACTTTAATACTATCCCACCGTCATGATTATACGCGTCAAGCGACTTCCGTAGGGTTTCCGATTCAGATTTTGTTTGCATTGTTCATCTATCCCACGCGTGATATATGCCACGACCATTTTATACACGAAATCACCGCTGTCATTAAGAAAATGTCGTTTCGCCAATTTCTGTCTCCACCTGTTTCTCCCTCCGTCTCAGCCTCCTCCATTTAAAGTCACAGTGTTCTCGCAGGAAATAGGTCTCTTTCCTTATTGCAATAAACCATATCCCGCGCCCATGCTGAACGGAAGGTAAACTTATACTTCTGTTCACTTCCTAATCTCCACATGTTGCTGAACCGAACTGTAGCAAGGACCCCCCCCCAATTTGTTTCTTTTCTTAGTTACTGCTTCCTGTGATGCTGGATTTTATTGCCGGTTTAAGTCCAAAGAAAGTTTATTTTTTCGACATTATTACAATTTGTTCCTCCAAAAGCATTCTTCCTTCAAAGTACGAACTTAAAATGTAAAATCTTGCTAATTCGCTGTATGGCACGCGTTGACTCGTAAGTGCTTGACGCAGCTGCCACAGGACGCCGCTTTGCCGGAGATCTTAACATCCGATCGGACACCTCGGTAGTGATGTTTGCGCCTGTTTTCATCAAGCTGTCAAGACGAGAAGACCATACCCCATACACAGGACAGGTTTCTGTTTGCGAACTCCAGTTTGCGTATGGAATGGCCACATGACGTCAGTTACAAGTCAGTATATCGCGAGGAATTTTTGTCCTGTTGTAATGGGCCACCCTTATTTACAGTCAGAATTTTAACTGTCACTGCATCTGTCTGTCTAATTTACAGTCGGACAAATATAACTCTATTTCACCCTACCCTGCGTTAAGGAGCTGACTTTTGAATGTGAATTTTCTGCAGGTACAGACTACCACAGCCGCTAGTGTGCTCCAAACCCACTCCACCGTAAAATGATCATTTCGACTATACAATATAAACCAACGAAATGCACATTTTCGAAATTAATATTTTAATTTTTTACTTTTTTACTTTTGATGCCTTCTACATGTTTCGAACCCAAGGGTTTATCTTCAGGAAGACGGTTGTATATGCAGTTATGGTATGGTACGTTTTACATGCTAGACTGCTTATACCGATGCATGTAAAACTTTCCATACCGTAACTGTATATACAACTGTCTTCCTGAAGATAAACCCTCGGTTTCGAAACATGCAGAAAACATCAAAATTATAAATTAAAATATTAATTTAGAAAATGTGCAATTCATTGGTTTATATTGTACAGTTATATTACAATGAACGGTGAAAAAAAACATAAACATCATTTCGGTATTTGAAAGTCGCAGTGGTTTTTAACAAAGTATGATAATGCCACATTTTACTGCAACTAGAAACAATTTCGTCATTATTGCTCCCCAATTAAGTATCTATTCGACTTCTCGTCTCACACTGCGGCACCTTTTCTGCCATATGTCTGGTCACCAAGGAGTTGCGTAATCTGTTTAGAGAGATAATGAAATGTTTAGAACAGAAATGGGAAGTCTGGAAGCTTGCTGAAAGTAGCGAGGTCTTGGACTGGAATAAGATTCCTTTGGCTAGAATATAGGACAGTGCACCCTTCAAGACTCGGTGGCTACTTTACGCATCACATTAAACGTCCAGAATTTCTTACCACGATTAGAATTTATATTCCCTATGGTTCCCTGAAAGAGACAGGGCATTTCACCGTGTTACAACAACTGAATTATTTTTATAGCCGAGATGGAATATGTTGACTGCGTGTTATGATTTGAATCTGAGGCAATAACTCATGTTACTCCTCTTTAAAAGTCCAGTCACCCTTTTCTCTGTTTCCGTGAGTACTGTTATGTACTTCATCCGTCCTTTGTACTCGTGCTGAAATGGTAATTGAAATGAGGGTGAAACAGTGAAAGACGTAAGTAAGCGAGGCAGCTGAATTCAAAAAGCTGATTAGAGGCTGACCGCTAACTACAGCAGTAAGGCGGTGAATCTTGGTCCGTTCACAAAATTCTCGTGTTTGTCATATATGATCCGTTTATGACTAAAACACTAGGAGCTTCTGCTGCATTGATATATTGGTTCACGTTGTGTTCTGTGCAAAGTAAACATCCAGATGGATTCACATGCAGCAGACACGACGTGTAGAGTACAAGGACGTATGTTTCCACTTCTGATCAGCACTGACTAGGTACTAGGTACGTTGCGTCCGCCGCCCATGTTTCTGACTCGTAGTCGGCCTGTGCCTGTTTCTTATCGCGGCCTGGACACCGACTGTCGAGCCAGGTTCCCTTCAATATGTCCAGCACCTGTAGTTAGGCCACTAGAACTTGCTGTACTGTTTCTAATTATTCACCATTAGTCAATCATCGGATGCCGTGTAGTAATATTTACTGCCAGCGTCTTTAAACAAAAGTTACACACATTACTGAAACAGGATCGTTCAGCTACTCCATGTTACGTGACCAGAATTTTGTGCAGCTACGTTCATACTGTTATTACCACAGAACTAATTTCAACTGGATGTTTTGAAAGCACTTTCCCCACCCCTGACCAGGATATGCTTGGGACAGGAATGCAATTTGGTTCTTACTTGTTAAGACTATACATCGTACTGTTTACTCAGTTTCTATGCAAATATTTGTTTCCCTATCGAAAAAGGCAACACAAAAAGGCAGAAAACCTTAAAGGTCATTTAAATAAATTACTGCACGTGTGTCAACATCATCCGCTGCATCATTGACAGCAAACGTAATGTCTGTAACACTTGTGAAAGGATCCGAATATATACATTACAATACTACGTATGTGCCTTCACGTTTCCCAGCTTTTACATGAAGAGTGACAAAGATCACCTCCGCTCTTGTGATGTTGACATGTCTTAAAGAACACGTTGCTTTTAACCACCAAAAGTAATGATAAAACCATCTCTTCTAAGGTTGTGGTACGTGACGTTGTCTTATTATTTCTTTGTGTGTGTGTGTGTGTGTTGGCAGAATTGCTACAAGCGACCGTTAGCTTCGTCATGACTCTCCGTCTTTCCGCATATAACAATTCGGCTCCCACTGGAAGGATTTTCATGAAATTAGGTATATGGATATTTTTCGAAAAAACTGTCCACAAAATTCAAGTTTTCATTAAAAATCGGACAAGAATAACGGGTACTCTACATGAAGATCAATATACAATTTTTAACATATTGGCTCAATTATTCTTACAATGAGAATTGCTTCAGACGAACCTTGTAGAGAAAATCAAAACACACATTATATTTATCTCAGTATTTAACCACCTTGATGCACAAAATTTGTTTCACAATAAGTTTTATATCATACCTCTATATGTTTCGAGCACATGTGCTCGAAACATATAGAGGTATGATTTAAAACTTATTGTGAAACAAATTTTGTGCATCAAGTTGGTTAAATACTGAGATAAATATACTGAGATGCACGTTCAGCAAAACGTCAAAACACACACTTTATGTTCAGTAACGCTTTTCGAAAATCGTGCAGTTTATAACATAATGTGGAAAAATACTGGACAGTCCGGCAGATCACAGTTGACAATATGGCGCATGCGCGTTTCATGCTGAATAACTAAGGCTACACACACTCATAAGAGGTAATACTTATTACTTTTCCACAACAACGTTTGCACGATCGCACCTCAGTGTTACGTTGTCCGGACAGTGCCTGTGTTCCTCTTACATTTGCGGGTCCATTTTTGTCTGTCTGCTATTCGACAAGGTTGAGAAGTTTTTCCTGTAAAATTCTGTAGTCATATCGATTCTGTATGTCGTTCATTATAATAAAGGTTTTATTCCTGCGCATAAGACAGACTCTACCAAAGGGTAGTGGCGTGTATCATGTAGTTAGACGCCGCCTCTTACTGCGAAAGCCCCTGTCGGATCCCAGGCCAGTATATATGGGATTTGTGATGCAAAAGTAGTACTGGTACTGGTTTTTCTAAAGTATTTCTTTTCTTTCTTGTTATTAACATTCCATTAATTTTTCCGTATTCATTTTGTCATCTGTTTTAGCAAACGACAGTGTCGTTAACAAACACAATTAAAACTTTATAATACCACAGATCAAGTCACTGTATCCAGATCGCTTGGCACTGTGCGCGACACCCAGTCTTCGTCACTGCTGCTGTACAATGTTTCACGCGTCTGTCGCAACTCACTATAATTTGAGTCAGATCACTTTTCCAAAATGTTGGTCGTACAGCAGCAGGATGTCGAGGACCGAGACGTTAGATTTGGAATTTAGACTTTAAAAAAGTTTTCAAAAAAAAAAGGGGGGGGTTTTGTGGTGTTCGCAGTCGTCAGGCAGATAAGTTCAAACAAATCTGGTCATCACACGACGACACTCACCTCGCCTTCTTGTTTGAAAATTACGATAATATTACTGATATTCAGTCTTGGTGGGGAAACCGGAGGGAAAGAGACCACTGGGGAGACCTAGGCGTAGATGGGTGGATAATATTAGGATGGATCTCCAGGAGGTGGGATGTGGGTATGTGGACTGGATTGGGTTGGC
>Ga0123352_10009907_pt1 | contig 14944 bp, 5 predicted proteins | sample TergutLab28metaG_FD_89700 | JGI IMG/M metagenome (GOLD analysis project Ga0123352, IMG submission 89700) | Labiotermes labralis P1 segment gut microbial communities from Petit-Saut dam, French Guiana - Lab288 P1 | ecosystem: Host-associated > Arthropoda: Insects > Digestive system > Gut ... | reverse complement strand
GAAGAGTGCCATGGTACGGATGTGCGTACGAAGCACAGAATACATATCCGTAACAGGGCACTCTTCGCAACATAACATTACACAATGCGGTAAACATAAATCTCACATCAGTCCAACAAGCCTAATTATTTGTGTACAAAATTATTCTAATATTTATTTTGACGATACTTACTTGGTTTAATTTATATTACAGGCATGCTGCCACAACACCCAACTTGTAGAGTGAAATTATTTTGTAACTATTTCTAGTGTGACTTTAGCTAGGAATACATAGCTCCCTGATGATGGTCTTAGAACCGAAACATGTCGGAACATTTTTAATGTTTTAATGTGTAAATTTTATATATGTGCAGTGGTTGGTGTGATAATTGAGTAACTCGACAATATGCACGGTTTAACAATAAAAAAAGCGAATGGAAATCTTAACAGTGAAGATATCACACAAATATGAAAACTAAGTCGTTCAAAAGGAAGAGGTTTCTTGTGAAAGGAAAAACATTTTTATTCTGCAATGTAAAAGTACCGGGAAGAATAAGGGACCGGGAGAAGGGAAGGGAACGTGAGAATCGGGTTGAAAGCGACCTAGTGTTTACCGTATTTAACATTGTTACGCCAGGTAATAGAGGACGATGAAATATGTGAGGCAAGTAGGTGGAAATGTGAACCGTAGGAAAAATGTCCGGTCGTGTGACTACGAAAGAAGTACTGAGGAATACGTAGGCGTAGGTGGTTAAACAATATTGAGATCTTAGAGAAATAATTTGTAAGATTGTGGACTACTTTCAAATAAATCGAGAAAGGACTCATGTCTAGATATTGTTCATAAGACGTTGTAACTGAGTGTTTGATAAAAGTGGCGTGTCTTAAAGAACAGATATACTCTTAGGTAGGACGGCCGGAATAGTGTTGTCTGCATAGCGACCTGCTACGGACTGGGTGGTCCGGGGTTCAAATTCGGATGAGGACGAGATTTTCCGCAATTATCTTGACCGACCCTGGGGCCCACCCAGCCTCCTATACAATGGCTACTTGGTCTGTTTCCCTAGGGTTTAGCGGTTGGGGCGTGGAGTTTACCACCAACCGTCATCTGTTCCCGACGTTAAGAAAGATTACAGCTATATCTCTGCTCCCCCTCTGGACTTTCATGGCCTCTTCCAGGGTGAACTTTACCTCTTTGGCAATTAGGTCCTGAAGTAGAACTTGTTTCAGTTGAGTTTATTTGTTGTATTGCAAATTGGTTCAATTTTATTCCCTCATATTTGATGAAAAGGCCCAAGTAAACACCAGTAAACGAGATATCATACAATAGCAGATTACCAAGAATATCTTGGTCAACCGTTCCAAGAGAAACACAACATGTAGGAATAAATAACTGCCGACGTAAAACCTAACCACCTAAAATACATCTACATGGAAGAATTCTTGGAGGAAATTTTTATAACCCGAGACACATACTACGGCAACAGCAAGACATACATTTAGAAGCATAAATGAGAGCAATGCGCTTATATTGTGGGGGGTTCGTTTATGGAGGAGTTCAGTGTAATAAAATTCACCTTTATGATTTCGTCAAAATTGTACCGTGGAAGGCGTAACATTTGGGAGGCATGGTTTGTATTTGAGAGGTTCTGTTACCACAGTCACTCTGCAAAATGTGCAACAACATTTGAGATGAACTGGTTGGTGGGCGAGTAGACAAGGAAAGAGAGGTATGTTTACTTTACTTACGGGTCAAAGAATACAGATTTCCCTAAGGTTTAACATGGAAGCATTATGAAACACAAATACAAAAAAATCTAGCCACATATCCTAACATACGGAAAGAAAGAGACAGTAACTCCATCTGCAGTAGCTACGAAAACACTAGTCTTCATGTGTTATTAATATATAATTTGAATTTAACTATATTTAATGAGTAAATATTATTAAAATACAGACAAACATGACGGCACGGAAACGTATATTTAAAAAAAAAACACCCAAAAGAGTGAAACAGCAATAGTGCCGACCTGCCTCTAGTAAGGTCAGGCTGCACTATTGCGTCGTAGAAAGATTAAATACAAACAGAGCAAAATGCAGTGCACATAAAATGTGTTGCCTTTGTATACGCGGGTTAATGTTTGACAGACGTAGTTTTATTTCAGACTGTATTCTGTACACACGAGCGAAATTTAATCAAAACATCCACTGTGTGTGTGAGAGGGTTAGTTTATATTTCAGTCTTCATGTAAATTATATGTAAATATTAGAACACTCTCCTTCTCTATTTAAAATAAAGTCGTCCCACCCGCACTACTTCTAAACGTAACTCGTAATTATGAATCAGTAAATATAAGCGTGGAAATCTCATGGTACTAGCACACAAACTAAAAATTCCCTTGTATACACGAAGTTCGATCTTATAATAACACAAGAGAAAATTTTTAGACATTTATTTCCAGCTAAATGCACTTGATAACAAGTGTGTTCTGTACTATATCGCAATCATTCTTCTCCTACAGGTTTCGATTAAACATCAGAAGAAGCACATTTAAAAAGGAATAATATTAGTTCCTATATTACAAACTATTCACAGACATACAGCTTCTTTCAGTAATCGAATTTGCCATAAAAAACCAATTTATTACTTACTGAACTTATTAAAATGTTATTTAATGCTTGCAAGTATGATGACTAAGCAATAAAGAATTAAAATTGTAAAAATCCGTTACCGTATGAGTAAAAATTAGAAGCAGCTGAATAATTTTAATACTTAATAGATTGGTATTTTATGGCAAAATCCATTATTGAGAGAGGTGGTCTGCCTATTAATAACATGCAATGTACTAACATACAATATTCCTTTGTAAATACAATGTTCCTGGGGATGGCTGAGATTTAGACAAAATATTTAGGAGGAGACTCTGTACGATATCGTATAACACAGGTCTGTTATCGCGTACAATTGGTTGGATATGTATATATGTCTCATAACATGTACATTGCGCGTTATATTCTTAATTTAAACAAGACAAGCAACGTACATATAACGTAACATTAAGGCGCGTTCGTGCAACAATTGCTGCCGTGGGAAAACAATAAGTGCTTCATATTCTGAGTGTGTTTTTGTAGCATTATTTATTCAGCATGCAAAATGCATGCGCCATATTGTCATCTGTGGCCTGCCCGGCTGTGGAATACTTTACCACTTTATTTTATAAATGACACAATTTAAAAAAAAGATAATATGTTTTGATTTTCTATATAACTTTTGGCTGTCACATATTTCATCCTAAGAAGAACTGGGCGAGATATGATCAAATATTTACATTGGTCTTCACATAAAGTACATGTTATTCTTGTCAGATTTTAATAAAAATGAATTTTCTCGACAGATTTTCAAATAATAACCAAATAAACAACTTCATGAAAATCCGTCCAATTAGAACCGAGTTGTTCCATGCGAACGGGCGAAAGGGCGGACAGATGGAGAGAAGTGACGAGGCTACTATTTGCTTTTCGCAATTTTGCGAAGAAATCTAAAAAACCTTAAATATGTCTATAAGGAAAAATATAAGTACTTTAATTGAATGTCAATTGAAGTTGTCCACTTTTGTTACATAATTTATGTAACATTATGTTTTCCGTAATAATTTTCCACAAGAGTAACAACTAAAATACAGTTACATTTTGCATACACATCTAAACGCTTTCGTATTTAAAAAAATGCAATTCTTAATAATACCTTGCTGTCCTTTGTCCCTAATTAGAACATAAACTCATAAATCTGTGTTTTGCTACCATATCATACACGATTCTGTAATTCAAAGTCATCCTTAAGGATACTTCACAATGGCGCCTGATCGGTGCGTCTTATTTCATTAGGTACAATGTGAAAAAGATAGTGATATTCAATGTCTATGGAAAATGTTTAGATGCACCCCTCATATCTGCAGACATATTTGGAGGTTGGGTTATCTCCCACTCTTATCAGATGTACATTGTCAAGTGTAAGGTTTACAAACTACGGAAGTACCAACGACAATAAACATAACACAAAAACAAGCAGGAAATATTCACATAACGTGGTGCGTTTGTGCATCTATTGTTGCAGTGAAGATGCAACAAGTATTAAATATTCCGAATGTGTGCTTATAGCCTTTAGTATCCACCATGTTCTGCGACATACGTCCTATTGTCATCTGTGGCCTGTCCGGCTCTAACATATTTTTCAAATTATCTCATACATGGCACGATTAAAAAATACTTTTTGAAAAAAGATGTGTTTGATTCCGTCTACAAATTATGTCTCTTACATTGCTCATTCTCAGAAGAATTAAGCGAGGGATGAACAAAAATGTCCATTTGTCGTCGTGTAAAATACCCATTATTATTGTCAGATTGTAATGAAAATTTAATCTTAGACAGATTTTCGAAAAATACTCAACATCAAGTTTCGTGAAAATCCGTCCAGTGGGGGCCACGATTTTGCGTGCGGACAGGCGGTCAGACGAACAGATTGACAGATATCACGAACAGAACTTTCGATTACCACAATGTTGCGAACCCGTCTACAAACAACAGTGGACACATTAAATGCATTTTTGTGGTACTCATGTTCGTGTGCTAATTGTTAAAATTGAAGAAGGTACCAACAAATGCACTATATTACAACATAAAGCTTCTAAATTAAAACACTAGAACCCCGACATGTTTCAATTTTTTCTTGTGGATCATACTCAGAAAATGTAATCAATATTTATGTAAACATTTACTTTCATTTTTCCCAGCTCTTTCCCAATTTGTTTTCACTCCGAACTCAGAAAATAGCCACGAGAGCTAAGACGCAGATAATGTACGAACAGTATCGCCGCCATTAGCAGACAGCGGAGACTGAGCCTCAGTGACTCAAGGTTCATAATCGGCAGTGTTAAAATTTACTAGAGGCTTCAATTGCTGTACTGTGGCAACAGCCACAGGTCGCTCTGCAAAACAGCAGTATAATGTCTGATTTCGGTCAAATGTCGTTACAACTTACTAGTTGTTTTTTACACTAAATTGGTGTGAAATAAAGTACCGTTAACCAAGTTACAGCAATTGTGTAAGGATATGTGTGCATAACACAAAGCAAATTACTACTGAATTTAACACGAATAAGCCAGGATGACCTATCATTAATTAAACAGTCATCAGATTATGCACTGGGCGTTCGACCGCGTTAAACACTTCAGTGCCCCCTTTATGGTCATTTATACGCTACCAAATACAGTAATTACAAAATAATTGCACTTCATTTCATATCAGGGCAATAAAGAAGGACAAAAGCTCTGTAAAGCGAAGAGCTGACAGCAATTTGTTGGTGTGCGCAGTTTACAAATGCAGTCTTCACTAATGTAAATCCCCCTATGCGGTAAAATGAAATTAATTGAATCATGACTGAATAATTGAAAGCATTCGTAATAAAGAGTTAAAATTATAAGTGTCTGGGCTCGTGCATTTTGCTATGGAAATTATAATCAACTTAAGATATACCGGTATACCATATATATTACACTTCATAAAGGACGAAGTATCTTCGAACAGCCAATTTTCAGCAGACAACAGCCGCTCATGTACTCAGTTTCTCTCCCACACGAAACGGCACACACAATTGTGCTGTGTACTCTAGCCTGAAAATTTTTGTAAAGCTCAGGCGAAGAAAGAACAAAATATTTAACTGAATGCTATCAAGCCTTCTCCGATTTCGTTTGTGGAAGTAATAATGAGTTTTTACTGGCATTTCTGAATATTTAAACTATTAAAATTTTGATGGAATTGTTAAAAATATATTAATTATAATTTTTCCTGAATTATGGTAATGAAATGCGAACTTAATCTATTCATCACTCTGTTCATTCTGGAGTCTAAGCCATCGTCAGCGCTAACACCCAATACAGCTTACGGATTTTCTATTTTCGCCCAGTAAAGTGAGCATCATCAATAGAGACCAGAAGCGGATGTGCTCCATTCCGCCCTTGTGAGGAGCGAAAGGAACTTTATAAATGTGTGTGTGGGGATGCAAACGGCAGCAGAAAGTGTTCTAAGGATTGAAAACTGCTCATAAAGAGGAAGGTGTGGGAAAAATGTATATGAAGGAGTTTTTACTGTACACTCAGATCAGATATAAATAGGGACAGTAAATACTTCTTTAAAACCCAGTGGTATGTTACATATTCTTTAAACTTCAACACACAGCACTGTCCCACAGAGTTTACTTTTTCGGTTTTGTATTTTTCTCACAATAAATACGATACTAAGGAACTAAAGTTTTTATAACGAAACTATACTGTGATTTGTGAGCAGTAGTAATTTCTAACTCATTACCTTCTCTTAAATGACACGAAATGAGAATCAGAAGAGACAAAGTCGTTTCGGTGTGTGAACTGTGAGTGCGAGTGTGCATGCAAGTACCTACAAGCCCCTTTTAAAATTCTGAATCATCCGGTAGACTTTCACAAAATTTTGGTATGAGCGTCACGTCGCAAAAAATAACGTCAAAGGCGATTTTCTTAATATACTGAAGTCAGTAATACGAGATGGTGGACGCAGGAACTTTTGGGTCAGGAGAAACAAACACTAGAGCTGCTAGCGTCCTGGAGTGCTGTAATGTAATAGACACCGCGCCAGTTATACACACACACACACACACACACACACATATATATATATATATATATGAATGCATTCACCTATTCTGTACGGTATAGGGTTGTAGAATATACGGATGAGGAAATTAAAAATGTGAAGAGATTGTAAATATTTTCTTTACCTATGGATTTGGTGGCGTTAACTGATAGATAGCTAGAATTAAGCAACCGATATTTGGTTCGATGATTGATCAAAACCATCCATAAATATGCATTTAACTTACTATTTTTAAGTCAAAACCTATTAGCATATCGAGGACGCAAAACTGTAATGCCATATAGCACACATTAAACTATGTATTATACATACTTAAATATAATAATAGTAATAATAATAATAATAATAATAACCGTTAAGCATGTCGAGGTGGAAATGTACGTTCATTAAAAAGGATGTGTACTCGTAGTTAATGTATTATGCCATATAATTTTTACCCAGAATCATTTAGGTAAACTTATTACCTGAAATTCCAAGCAATGCGAAACAATAACCTTGTTATTAGTTGTGTGTTCAAAAGAAAAGAGTATTGCAACTTACAAATTTATTCGTTTATTAGTACAGGCGGATATGTGTCAGATCTAAGGAAGATAATATTACCGATAATGTTGTTACAACGATCACTAAGAGTCAAATAAACAAAAAACGGACACTGAATTGAAACTTTGGTACAAATGAGAGAAAACCCGTGTCTCACATGTGCTGGCAATCCACTTTGGAAATTGGTCTTGTTGTCCCCTAATCTACAAATCTCTTGATTTATTTGTACATGTTGCTTCACCTTCATCATTTTCATCACTTACAGAAAGTATTATAAAACACACAAAAGTAATTGAAGGAAAATCTTCAACACTTGAAAGTGCGCAGACCCGATACACGGTGCGAGCTATCACAGTGTAGGCAACACTCAACACGTTCCGTTGCAATCATTTCTTAACCTTGATCTTAGTTCAGCAGCTCCTCATATCACAAGTTCTAGACATTCTTACACCATTCGAACACCCCAACTACCACTGTTCCCTTTGTTTTATTTTAAAGCAAAAGGACAGGAAGAATAAAAATGGAAATTACGCTCCTAGACTCTCTTACGGGGCCACATACTGGGGTCAGTGTTACAAGAGGCAGACTGGTATTGACTGGGCGAAAAATATTTGTCGATTTTCTTCTTTGCATAGAAGGGGATAACAAGGTGTAATACTGAAGCAATTCTACACCACGGAATTCGGGTTTGCACTTGTCCTCTTTCGAAAGTAAAGCTAAAATACGTGCATGTATTTGTTTTCGTGGTTTTGCGTCAAGTCTTGAAGACCAACGACAAGAGTAGAAAAAGCCGAAGTTTCTAGAGAATGTGGTCTAATGAAAATACTTTTAAGACTAGAGATTTATTTACTAAACTACACTAAACCAAATTTGGATTACAATAAAGATCTTTTAAAGTTACTGTTAAATTCGTCCTGCAAATTTTATTATTCACTGCGTATTAACCTTTTGGCGCCGGAATTATTTTTTTAATTTTAGCACACCCTGTGTATAAAATGTGAAAAATACAGGAACCAAATACCTTAGAATTATGAAACAAACTGCATTTTGAAGAAAAAAACGGATAGTATATACCATGTTTAAAATATTCAGTACCTATATTTGTTGAATCAATATATAAAATGCAACTTTAGAGGTTATCGGTGCGGTACGACCACTATAGTTGACATTATGCTTCAAAAGGTTAAAATAAAAGCTGTAAAATACTGTATTAAAGACTCTTCTCGTAAATTATGTTTCATCTGAAGGGTACCGTCTGTTGAAATATGTTGCGTAGTCAGCCGTCACCTCCTGGAATGTTACTTCATAAACATCACCGTGGGATCTTCGAATCGAAAAGAGATTCATTAACTTTTATGCCACTCAGATACAAATTAACTTTAGTCTACGCTTTAGTAAATTCTAGTCTGGGTATTAATAGCAGATGAATAGCTGGAAATGAGAGACACAAATTAAAATCACATACAATTAAGTACTTTAGTATAATTGACTGCTGCCAGAAGCTTAATATTTTACTAAGTTCTTAACGAATATGAAAATATGCCCGCAGTAAATGAATAATTTAAGAATGTTTTATAAAAGACACATACACCAGGCCACTATATCAAACCCATACTGTAAATAAAATGCATGTGCTCGAGAGAAAGGCAAAAATAAATTTGTCCTTGTGCAACATTTCCGGTCGTAAACGAACCTGGAGTTTTAGCTCCATTCATACCTAACTTCGGCATTAGATGCCATCAGTGGCCAGCTTTAACCCTGTAGGGATTCTACACAATACTTACTGGACACTACACTGGATGGGTCTCGGTGTCAATTTGGACGCTTGGCAGCATGCTGCCACAACACCCAACTTGTACAACGAAATTAATCTGTGACTATTTCTAGTGTGACTTCAGCAAGGAAGATATAGCTCCCTGAGGATGGTCTTAGGACCGAAACAAGTCGGAACGTTTTTAATGTTTTAATGTGTAAATTTTATATATGTGCAGTGGTTGGTGTAATAATTGAGTAACTCGACAACATGCACGGTGTTAAAATGAAAATAGACACGCCCTTGCCGAGGCAACTTCGTTTTAGGTAACTTCAAAACTACTCTAGCGTTGATGTTATCTGCATATAGTACATACGGTATTTATCTTCTGAGTTACGATTATTGAAACATACACTTTCGTCACATATTGTATGATATGTGATGAATGTTTATATATACCCATACAGCAAGTTTATACGCATACGTAATTTGTCACATACTAAAAACCAACTTGCGCAAAATTCGACTTGCACCGGCGGTATGTCTGCAAAAATAATTTAACAGATTTATATAACATACATTTAATGTTCAGGATTAGCAATACATGTTGAACAACATGTCAGTTGAGGTCTTACATGTGTAAAATATACTATCATCGTCATTTTCTTCATCGTCTTCTTCCCACAGTCTGTGTTAAGACAGGCCCATAGCCTTTCCAAACGAGTTTCCAGAGAAAGACTTAGTGCTTTCTCTTTCAATTTTCAGGACCTCCTCGTTTCCTTAATGTGATCCAGTAGCCGCTTTTGTCTCATGCCTCGTATTTCTTCCCCTTATACCTTTCCTTCAATAACGTGTTTTAGCAGGCAATGCCTACGCAAGATGTGACCAATCTAGTTTGCTTTCCTTCTTCTTATCGTAAGTAGGATGTTACTTTCTTTCTCGACTCCACGTATAACGTTTTCATTTCTCACACAATCTGTTCAACTGACCTTCTTTATCCTTCTCCAGCACCACATTTCAGAAATTTCAGGGGGTTTCTGATGTGTCCAAATCTGAGCATCAAAAAAAGCTCCCTTCCACATGAAGAATTTTACTAGTCTCTTCCTTAAATTCAAGTAGAATTTGATAGTGAAAAGAGTTTTCTTATTACTGAACGCTGCTTTTGGCATGGCCATCCTGGCTTTAATTTCACGTGTACATCTTGCACCATTCGGTATCGAAAAACACAATTTTTTTTAAAAAAACTTCACATTCTCCTGCTGTTTTTGATCTTGGTGTTTGTTGCCATGATATTATCATTACTTTAGTTGTTTCCACATAATTCCCATCTTACACCATCTTCCAAATTCAAATACCCCATCAATCATGTGGCAATAGGGAATTTGCATATACAGTGTGGGGGCCTGTGAAGATGGCCCGAAGACTGAAGGTTTTCGAGGAGAAGCTGTTAAAATTAACTGATGTATTTGAATTGTTTGTCTATTAATTATCCTATTTGTAGACGTGGCCGCATTTTGACCCCCTTCCCTGTCAATTACTGCTTGCATTTATAACCTCTGCTATATGAGCTACGTATCGGATATTCATATCTCAGCACAAAAGTTTAGAAGGGAAATTCGTTTTGGTTAATAAAATATTTAAATCGTTCGCTAAACTCAGGATGTGACTACTTAGTTTACGAAACAAGGTGGCATTTGTGGCGTAGATGTCTGCTGTTCGGTACTGTACCTCCACATAATTGCATGAAGAACAGTGGTGCTCAGCGGGTTGTCTAATACAAAGGGAAGAGCAAACATGAATGTCCAGCATCCCATATGACGCAGTTTACCCCACCAAAACGCGTTACAATATCTGAGCCATGAGTTTAAAGTTTGTCAGATAACGTACTTGCCAAGGTTTTGTGCTTTATAGTTGACCTACAATAGACCTACATGGCGTTTTGGAGTCCAAAATTTAATAAAATCAATTAGTTCCAAATATATTTCCCAAATCTGTTCTTTGTCATATCCCATCCTAAGAGGTTACCCTGTTACCACTGCACGGCTCAATGTGACGTATAGGATGGAGAAGAGTGCCTTCGAACATGGAGGTCGGCTGAAAATGTATGTCTTAACGAGAAGATGATATTAAATCGAACGTGAAGAGATGAGATTGGAAGACGTGAATTGGATTTATCTGGATTAAAATAGGAAAAATTTGAAAGCTCTTGTTCAAACGTTAATTACGTTTCCGGTTCCGTAGAATGAGGCGTATTTCTTGTCTACCTAAAGATCTGTTTAGCTATTCGAGGATTCTGAGTCATGGAATTATTCGGAGACAGGCAACCAATGTTGGGACTTCAGATTTGGCTTTAGGCTTGGTGGCTTACAGTGTCTCATCCTGACCAATTAGCATGTTAGTAAAACACATTCTAGTGTTCCAACCGTGTATATATATACAAGAATCGAAAACGTAAGTGTAATTATAATCTCTTTACATTCGGCACTTACGGTTAGCGGGTTCTTGTGAACGCAGTAACGAAAGAGATGTTTTATCTGTTAAAAGAATACCACCGGGTAAAAAGAATGCTTTCTGGAATTAGTTACGAGGACAGTACAAGTTTGTTACGTGACGTCGCGTTGCGTTTACAATATAATATTAAATCACTTTAAAACCGGTATTAACATAACTCTTTTTGTTGCTGAAACACGTTTCATTGATTCTACTTTATTTTAGAACACTGTATCTCTCTGCGTGTAATAAATGCCTTATCAGGATATCCCTTGTGAAACATGTTGAGGAATATTATGTCATTTCAGGTTATTAATTTTCAACCAAGCTCCCTGCTGGGAATAAAACAGAAAAATGTAAAATCGGGTAGAACTTAAACGTGTCCTGCTACCGGTTAACTTTTGTGTATTCATATGTCTGACATAATCATTCTAATTTCACGATATTCGTTTGTGGTACGTTACTCCATAAAGGTAAAGGTAAAGCAGTTCCGTTACAGGCCTGAAGTGGTCCAGAGGGTTCCAGGAAGTTAAGGTTCCCTGATTTCATGACAAAGGCACAGGATGGTGGTAAGGTTGTCTGCCTTACGCACCGGCAGACTTTACCCCCAGGAAATGCTCCTGGTACTCATTTCTGTTAGAGGCTGAGTCAACCCCAGGGCCATAGTGCGAACGGAAGGATTTTATGTCAATGAAAAATTCCAATGACACTAGCTGGGATCGAACCAGCGACCTTCCGATTTGCAGAACAGCACCTTAACCACTGTGCCACCGCGGTCCCCACCTTACTCCATGGTTGGACAAATCCCGGAAACCAGGTTGCCATAGCGTTTTAGAAAATTCATTGTGAGGTCTTCTGTTTGCGACAGCAATTGTTAATGTTTTACGGTTATTTTGCATTTCCCCGTACAATCTAACTACATCACTCATTTGTTCATTGCCGGCAGCGAAAACGTTGTTCAATAATTTTCTACGATCATTCGATGACGTGTGTGATCGGCAGGCTGTAATTTCCTTTATGGCACGAAGATGGCTTCATGTGCTCATTAAAAGAATTCATGAAATAATTGTGTTGACCCTTTTGATCGTCAATACGATAGTTTCCACCGCTTCCCTTTTTTGTAGTCGTGTGCATTTAATTTCGTTCTTCTGTTTAGCTTAACTTCTTACTTAAAATATAATTTAATATTATTTGCGTTATTTGGGATGAAGCGTTCAGAATCAACGGAGTGATGAAAGGAAAAGCAAACGCGACCCCCACACTTACCGTATATTCTCGAATCTAATCCGCACTAGTTTTTGCCGATTTCTTAGACGAAAAAAGTTAGTTCGGGGTTCTAATCCACACCTTTCCTTCAACCGCCCCTTGCCTGCAAGGCAGACTTATTGAATAATATTGGATGTTACCAACGCTTTAATCGTAATCCGAATAACGCGCCGTGTGTGAAGTGGCCATTTAACTGCCAGCGGTACAAACGCACCACAGCTGATGATAGTAACTTGGTGACGGATAACGATTCAGTTGTGAGTGATGACGGTGAGTCTGATGAATAATAAATTATGAATATTATATAATATATAATATTATAAGTAATAAATAAAATAATAAATTATTGTACTCTATTGTTCTTACGGCACGTGCAGCGGCTCTTATCATTTTTCCAAAATCCAGCTCACGACCGCGAATTTAATCCGCACGCGATTCTAATCCGCATCTGATTTTTAGTCCTCTGAAACTGTAAAAAAATGCGGATTAGTTTCGAGAATATGCGGTACTGTTCCGGGAAGTTGGATGAAAAATCTTCCCAAAAAACAATTATAAAAGACAGTCAATTACTGTCAGTATACAAAAGTGGGGTTAAAACGAACAATGTGAATGTAGGAGACCCTCCTTCAAGAGAACAACTCCCATGCTGAAAAAGAAAATATAAATACAAAGAGTTTCAAAAACTTTCTTGGCTTCAATTTAAACGCAACGAATATGCATCATTACGAGCAATTAGCTTACCGTGCGAGTACGGCATATCAAACTTTTAAAGACAGCTGAAGATCTTGCAGGGGCCCTTCAAACTGGAGAAGTTACGAAGCGTGATAAATGGTTCAAACACATTAAATAATAATGACCCACTCACTACTTTCGGCTCCAGGAAAAATTACAGTTTTACACATTAAAATATTGATAGGAAAGAAATTTAATTACTTCTTAATGGACATACTACACTACCAAGAGCAATAAACCCTTATGTGACTTAGACAGCCTCTTAAATTTAAATGCTAAATTACGAGTAATTACGAGAGGAGCGGAGGAACAAAAAAACGATGCCAGGAATTTATTTCGCTCATTTCTAATATGGCGTGGAATACACTGATGTTACAATTACATGCGTTTAATTTGAGACGGATCTAGTGACACAGCTGGTACTATAGATTTAATCTAATATGCAAGGTATATAAAGTACAATGGATTCAGAGAAGTGTTTCTCTCAGGTCTTTTACGTGTAGTTGAAAATGGCTACATATACGCCATTAGAAAATACCCACCAGTGCACGGACGTTTTGGGTATGTTTCGTCCAGTACGCTGACTGACATTGGTACTACTATTTCAGCCATAATTTTTGGAATATAAAATGGTCTAACAGAAAGGAATAAAATGTAAAACGTGTGACTGGCGTTCATTTTCATTCACACAGACTAAAGTCGAATATTTTAATTTTACTAAAGTGTAAGAAATATTTTTGTTTTCAGACCAATGCATGCTGAATTCGATTATCGCCGGATGAGGATATACATGATAAAATATTAGGTGTTGTATGACTCAAGATGGGTGGAACTGGTGAAATTCTTGCTGATTTATGGGAAGTTTCAGTGGAACTTGCAAATGAATTGACTGTGTTTGGTGTCTCATGTTGTTCCAAAGACACACCTAAAATTTTAAAACCTGTTGATGAACCTTGTTGTTTGGAGGTGCCAGCATTTGTAATGTAAGGTTTTATTGAAAAGAAGATCTTTACACTTGGGTTTTCACGGATGCCCATGTGTGCCTCCAGGTGATGATAACCCTCCTTAATGCAATACTCTAAGCTCTCCCTTACACACGCTGAACAAAATGCAGCAAAATCACCTTCATGCAAACAAGCATCAGCCAGTGACGTGGCAATTTTTATTGTATGCATACACATTGAGCAATTATTCTCTATGGTAATTAATGGTAACTTCAAACAGACGTATTACTTGCAGCCGTCCACGTTTCTTAACGACAGGAAATACAGTGTCTACCACACCCAAAATAATTTCATTTCGCAGCTTCTGATTATTTGCATACAGTTCACTCAATGTGAGAAATTTTCCATGTTTACTCTTACTCTCTACTAAAACTAAAAACTAAACTCCGTGGCCTTAGTCCGCACGCGAACTATACCGACAGAGCGGCCGCCGCCGGTCGGCGAAGTTAGTGCCAACATTTGCGGATAGAGGGGTGTCACGTGGTCAGCGCAACGG
>Ga0123352_10009906_pt1 | contig 14944 bp, 11 predicted proteins | sample TergutLab28metaG_FD_89700 | JGI IMG/M metagenome (GOLD analysis project Ga0123352, IMG submission 89700) | Labiotermes labralis P1 segment gut microbial communities from Petit-Saut dam, French Guiana - Lab288 P1 | ecosystem: Host-associated > Arthropoda: Insects > Digestive system > Gut ... | reverse complement strand
TGAAATAGTGCAATGTAATCAAAAAAGGAAAAGGAATTTTAGGTGTAGGGGTTTTAGTTTTTAAAAGCAAAAAAAAACCCCAAAAGTTTTGGCAAGTGCCCCCCCCCCCCCCCCCCACACACACACACAGGAATGTAATGGGGTTCCACAATGGTTAGCAAATTTTTTTTTTTTTATTTACAGTATAGAAAACAAATTCTCTACCTGAAATTAGAACATCTTCAGGAAGCCCTCATATTCCCAGTTTGTCCAAAAGCATCAGCCTCGATTTATACTCTAGTGAAAGCTCCACTTAATAGTTTCATAGAAATGTACACAAAATTTTCTAACTTTTAATCCAGGGTGTTTCTGTGTAATGTGGTAGTCAACGTGAACAAAATTAAATTTGATCAATGAAAAAGTAAATGGACTTCCCATATTACATCTCATATAAAAATGCTGAGAAAGCATAGTCTTCAGTTCAAGAATGCCACGTTTTCACAAATAAAATATGCTCTCATAATGTGCAAAATTCCTGTAACAAAATACATAATATGCCAACACACAATTACAAATGATTCATTATCACATCACTACTTTCAACATATGGCTTCTTTACTGGAGTAATTTACAAGCAAATGGAGTGAAGAAACTACATAAGAGCAGCTGAATTACCTGAATGGCAGATGTGTTTACATCAAACTTCTTGAATATAGCAAATGCTTCTTCAAACAACTGGTTGTTTATTGCAATGTTGGCAATGTCAGGAGCATCATAATTATCCAGTCTGTTGATATATTCCATTACACGTGTCCTATCTGCTTTGATTGCGGTTAAGATGAGAAGGTTCTGAAGGTTTCTATATCGAGAGAGAGAGAACAAATTATAACTGTTAATATCAAATAGTTAATTAAAAAAAAAATCACTGTTTAATACAGGGCAGTGCGGAGCCGACCGACACATTTCAAATGGCCACAGATAATATATGGAAACGGAAAAATAAGCAAAACCGTCTATAAATACGTCCAAGTATCTTTATTACCCACAGATTACAAGCCTATTTCCTGAACATCAGGTAGATGGCCTCCGCTTACATCAATGCATTGTTGCAAACGTGTATGGAAGTTGCCGTATACGCGCCTTTGTAGGTCCTCATCAATAGCCGCAAATTCGTCAACAATGGCTTGTTCGAGTTCTTGAATAGTCATGATATGCCTCCGGAACACACAGTCTTTCAGGAACAGCCACAGGAAAAAATTTGGTACAGTAAGGTCAAGCGACCGAGCAGGCCAAGTGATGTTGCCGAAACTACGAACACAGGTAACACGTTGTTGCACGTTCCAATGCTCCATTGCGACTGACCATATGAAATGGCATCCTCTTTTCTACTGTTCCCCTTCCTGCCAACCACGACAAGCTATGGCTCCCGCGCAATATTCAAATCTGAAATGTGTCAGTCAGCTCTGCGCCACCCTGTATGTGAAACATGAGACAAACCTTCGACAAGCGGCTATTATAAATACAAATTCAATATCGGAATATCATAAATGTCAATTCCCATGGTAACATGGTTCAGGCACCACCTCACACCAAGTAAATGGCGTAAATGTAGGTGAATATACTGTGCATGTTACAAATGTATGCATTTTTTTTTATCATGGTTATCATCCCACTCACCACCATAATTCTGCAACTTTAAGAGGTCTGTAATGGCCATCTACCTGTGCAGGGCACTAACAGTGTAAGACTTCTGGAAGACTCCATTATTGAAACTCCAGAATATTAATGGGTGGAGGGATTCAGATTACAAAGCATAACATTCTTGTGGATTCTATTCTTCTGTGATATGATACTGCATCACTGCATAAGTTGTTACTGAGGTTTTTGAGGCACCACTGACCTAATGATGCAACATCATATCCTAAAAGAATGGAAATGACTGCCGTGAAAACCTGAAGTTACAGTAAAATGACACACTTCTCCTTTCTTGTTTATAGGATAATGTACCGAACAAGCTTCAAAACTAGCACTACTTGTCACGACGAGTTACCACAAGAGTGTTGTGTACAAAATACAAAAGTCAATGTTATGCATTCCACTCTGTATTTCAAGAAGAAAACTAAGCAGTCTGTTGTGTTTGTATTTCAAGAAGAAAAGTGTTGTTCTTGAAATACAAACACAACAGGATGAATAAAATTTAGTTTAAAATGGTTTGTCAATCTAAGAATACCTATCAATATGCAGCGGTTTAAAAAAGTTTCCAGAATTCGCTAGCATATTTTACAGGAATTTGCTGGTGTAATTTACAGGATCTGCCGCTGTGAATAAAGAAATGTAAAATGACTTCCTTCCTTGCCTTAGGGATGTGGTCAGAAGGAAACACCCTGAAAAACGTAGAACCAGCAGTTGGTTCCTCCTTCACGACAATGCTCCAGCACAGTGGTTGATTTTGGCCATGGATTTCTCAGTAAAGAACAATGTGACAACACTGGAGCTTCCCCCATTCTCTCCTGACCTAGCTCCAGCTGATTTTTACCTGTTCCCCCAAGTGAAATCAGCACTGAAGGTGCAGCACTTTTATTATGCGACTGACATAATTAAGAAAATGTCAGAAGAGCTCAGTACAACCTTCTACTTCTTTCGATATGCGAAGTAATGCATTTTACCTGTGGTCACTAAATACAGAGTTGTCAAGAACAATCTTTTCCAGGAGTTCAATGAGCTCATTGGGTAGATCTGCTGTCATGAAGGCTTTTACTGTCACTGAAATATCTTCTGGATCCTGGGTTTCTGAGAGAGCCGTTTGAACCACCTGTACAAATAAGACATGTTTCATAAATGCTTCAGCAATCAGTAATTCCTTGGCCTTAATACAATCTATATAATTGTACTGAAACGAATAATTTCTAAAATTTCAATCCAATTTTGAGGGCATGTCACACTGTAAAACATGACAATGTGATTTATGTCAGCACATGCATAATTTCCACTTACAAACTCTGTGATGATACTTTACCAACACACTGACCTTACTATACAAAATAATGTGGTCTGAAACGGAATGTGGCAAAATACAGCAAACGCTAACCACACACATGGTGTATTAACTCACATTTTTTACAAATTTTTCTTTGTAAGTTTTTGTTCTAATTATAAAATCCACTGATGAGAAGTAGCCCAGATCAAAGGCAAATGTTATCGTGGGCACTTTCAGCTACGTAAGCCTAACGAAACGATACACAGCACCACTACAGTGGCATGCAATTCAGAGGACTGAAACCCCTCACTGGTCCTTTAGTTTTATTGCATACAATCTGTGACTGCAATTTTCTGTGGTATAGTGAACAATACAGTTAGCTGCCAGTTTTAACAGCCTAATGATCAAGACCTCTATTACACATCGGCTCCCTGTTCTCAAAAATGAAATCTGTTACGTTTCAAAATTCTCACACAACTTACTTGGTCTATTAATGGTCTCTTGAAGGGATTGGCCTCATTAAGGACTTCAGTCCAGAGTTCCGGATTACGTCTTCGCACCAAGTACCTGTGGCAAACACATCACTAAAAGAGTAACTCATAACTTAAATTTAAAAATAGAAAACCATTTTAACTCTCCCGTTCACAATAAAATGCTGCAGAACAAATACGTAAGTCCTGAATTTTTTGGCTCTGAAGATGGAGGCAGCAAGATTCTATGAATGTCATAAAGTGTATATATGACATCCTATCTCAGGAGATTTGAATCTTCAACACGTATGCCAGAACCTTGGACCACATACACAACTTTACACTGTTCTTGTTTCTAATGGCTTAGTCTACATATTGTATGCAAAAATCCACCCTATATTTAACCTTTTAAAGCCTTGCGGTTACTTCACTTATCACTACGTTCAACATACAAAAATTCTACATTCTGCCCGCAAAGTACACTTGTGTGTTCTGTAAGCATCTCAGAAGAAACAGTGACTTTTGCCCTATACAGTGTTAAATGACTGGCTCTGTAATTGAAGTAGGCAATGTTTAAAACATGGCATGAACTGGGTCTTCAAATAAAACAGGTTATGTTTCATACTTCACGAGTTACGTGATAGTTCCATTTATTAGAGATAGCTCAGAAAATCCCCTCCAAAGCATAGAATATATATAATTTTTTAAGAGTTCCAAAAATTATAAGACGATCTGCACTAATATGCACACACAATCTCAATCAAAATGGTGACAACTATGGCAAAATAGTAGATTACACATCAAGGGGGGGGGGGGAAAAACCCAAAGGCTATCCTTGGATATTTTCATTACTCACATCTATCTCACTCACACTTTATGAACAAGAACAACACACTTCATATTGTTGTGGCAACTGTCCTTATTCTACATACAAACTAATCTCCAAATGCCACACACTGCTGTCTGGACTTACTCTGATGAAATAACAATCGCAAACAGCAAGATATACCAGTCAGTGAAATATTACCTTGCTTCTGACTTGAAGAGGGAGTTCTCATTACACACATTGATGAGTTCCCGATCACACTGGCCTCGTTCATATGCCACACAAGCTAAGTGTGGATCCCGCTTTTCGCAATACTTGCCAACTACTCGGCTATCATAAAACTGGTTTTCTCTGTAGACACAAGACAGACAATTTAATGTATAAACACCAGAAATGGAAGCAACACGATATAAAACCTAATTATACATTTAATAAACATTCCAACTCAAATCTTGCTCATCAACGTGAATACGCACTTGAGGAATCTCTCAGGATTGTTGTTACTATCAATGTAGATTTTGGCAAGTGCATTATGGGTAGCAGGTTCAACACATCCCTCATGTACTCTAGACTCAAGCCATGGAAGCAGCAGCTTTAAGCGGTTTCTCTTCTCCACCTCCTCTACCAATTCATCAGTGGAGAACTGACCTCTGACCACCAGTATCAAGTTCTTAATAATATCCTCTGAGCAGTCGACATCCAAAAGACCACCGATTACAACGGGAAGTCGTGATGGGTTCACCTAGAGATAAAAATGAAAGACATTTCCTTCAGTTTCAATTAGCAAGCATTACAATCAGCACATTCATATGACCAGTGAAAAAAGTTATCAGACTACAGCAACACCGTTTCCAGTGAAGGAATCACAGGACAAATTGTTATGCATGTACAGCAGTATGTGTGGTGGTGGTGTTGGGCAGGGGGTATGCAGCTTGTAACAACTACGCTTCTAAAGGACAGGTGCAGATCATTTCCCCAGCTGCACATCAAACAGAGCGAGAAAGTAAAAGAACACAAACTGTCACCCACAAAGGTCATGATGCAATTTCTCATCCTCCATTTACTCTGATGTCTCACCATGAAAGGCCAAGACCATTCCAATCCGAAGACTTGGAATGTAATGTGGGTGGAAAAATAAAAAAAATAAAATTACAAAAATAATTGGAATTCATAATACCAATACCCACCACATGCTGCAGTGTAACAACAACGATGATGACAATAATAATAACAATATAAAAGGGCAACAACATTTCTATGTCTGCCACTTATTTTACTTACCAAAATTAACATATCATTACGAAGTTGTAAATTTCATGCACTTAAACTTTAGTTACAACAATTACAAAGACATGCAATATTTTCTTGTCCTTCCACCAACTATTACAGAAACAGCACTTCAAAATTAATGATACTTGTTATGATATTCAATGCTGACAATTTTAAAGTGCTCACACTTAACAGTCCTATCCATAAGAAATGCAAGACATGATTCTAGTGCAAGTAATATGAACAACTTAAAAGTATGTAAGCTCTTAATGGGGAGAACTCACCTTCTGGACATATATTTCAATGTATTTCTGCAGACTGTTGCGATACAAATACAGGACAAGATCATGTACAAAGTCAAAACGGTCACACACTATAATAAGGGGAAGTTGATCTGTAAGCTTTGCTTCCTTCAGGAAATTTTTAACTCTTTCAGGATTGTAGCAATTGGATTCCCGGCATATCCTCTCCACTTCTTTGATTTGGCCAGTCTTGCATGCTGCCTATAATCAGAACGATAAGCAAGTATTATAACTTTCATATTTCACAGACAAAACATTAGAACTATACACACCTTACTTCACGTTAACTCCACTTGCAGTGCTTATTCTATTAAGATATTTTATAGTCACCAGAATAAAAATATCTGTTGACTTTATTTAACACCCTCAGTGTTACCACTGCAACAGGATCTACACTAAAATGTAACAGTTACAACCACATGATGCAACAAAAATTAAAATACTCATCACACACAAGTACCAAGTCACAGTTTAAAACAGAACAAGGACAGTCAAAATTTTACAAACATGAGATGACACAACTGTGAAACTGAAAAAGAACATGATCTTAAAATTTTTAAGGGTACTGAAAACAAAATGGAAATGTTACATGTATTTCACTAAACCTTCTCTGTTTCGCTTCTTATTACCTTCAGTTTTCAATGTACTATGTTGAAGATAACCACTGTGAATCACTCAGAGTAACTCTTGCAATTGACCATGTGGACTGAAATCTCACACAGCCCTAATTTCTAATTTATACTTACTTCTTGATGTTAAAAACTGAAATACTGAGCTTTCATGGCAGTGAAAATTAAGACTGTGGTCTTCATGGTTACGACACTGTGTGGTTTTGCAGGCAGATACAACTGTTGCCCTGACTGAAGTGTTGCAACTATGTATACAGTGTCATGACGCAGAAGACCATGTCTGTAAGCCATACAACAGACAGAGTACATTGTCATGAATACTGCCTGCAAACTTAATGTCAGTTTGCTGACTGTGAGTAAAGAAAACTCCTGATCTAGTGGTACATATAATATTTCTGACCACAAGTCAAGAGGCATTTAACCATTAAATGACCTATGCTCGCAATTGCGCACACACATTAAACAGCACACCTAGAAATTCATTTTATGAGTTTTGGCAACAAGAAAATTTATTGCACTTTAAGATACTCTGGATGATCCAAGTATTACTTCCCATAAAGCCAGTCTCTTTTATACTTTTATGTTTTTCTGTAATAATACATTTTTCATAAGCCACATGCTTATATTAAATAGCAACCCAGTCATTTAAAGGTTAAATATGGTACCACTTTATTTTGATATGTGGGGAAGTGGACCAGCCATGATTATTATTGTTTTTATTGCTTCCCTTTTACTGCTCCACTTTATGAAATATACAAATCTTGCATTACAACTATGCAAGTAGAAAACATAATCACATCATACAGATCAATTGGAGAAATGATGTACATTACAGTTACTGCTCTGCAAGAGACAAATTATAGATACTGGGCCATAACATGAAAGCAATGCGTGCAGGACAAATATGCACTTCAATGTCAGTACTACCAAGCGTGACCATTCACACCTCACATCTGGTTAATACACTATCATTCTTCATATTAGTCACGTCAGCCTGAAATCACACAACCAGTCCAATACTATAATGCTTCCCAGGATGCTGTGACATTACCACACCAGTTAATTCACATTCCAGTCAATTTTATATGCACACACTTAACATGTGGGCCATCACCAACAATGCAGATGTCCAACATACAATGCACAGTTTTACACCGAGGTAAATTAATTACTATATTCCCAAACTGTAAGGCACATTTTTTCCTGGAAAATAGTGTAGAAAATGCTCCCATGTTTTACTGCCTAAAAGTGTGTCATTATGGGCTTTGGGGCAAATGAATATTGTATCCACAGGATGGATGACCATTATCACATGACTCATCCTTGGTGGGAAAGAAGCAAAGCCTCAGCATTCCTTACAAAAGCTGCTCAATAGCAGCAGTTTGCTGAAAACAAATTAGCTCCCTCAGTGGAATGTGCAGTAAACACAAGGTTTCGCATCCTGTATATTTTATATGAAATGTGCTATAGCACGTGAAACAACACAATAACAGGGTAACTAGAAGCCATTTTAATTCACTTCCGACTCAGAAAATGATACCGGAATGGCATGAAAGATGTTAGGCGAGTACAAAACACAGATGCTGAAATTTTAGACATGTCTGAATGCTGCTAGGAATAAACTGTGTTCTGGGCATGAGCTGAATGGCAACACAGATTAAGTCCCTCTTACTATTAAGTTCCCTCAAAGAGGAATGGATGTTACTGTTGCTGTATCAGTCACATTTAGTCTTTTGACAAAGTGATAAATGTGATATCAGTAATGTTGATGCTGCTAAGATCATGTACTTTCTGAATTAAGTGGAAGTTTAAAAATACAACAGCAGCAATTGTGATACCAGTGATGAAAATTTGGGGGGGCTACAACCAGCACACACTTTGTGCAGCAGTTATATCTGTTGAGAAGCATTTAATGAAACTGAGCTTCAAATATAAACCAAGGATTTTCTCAATAAACTTGCTTTCTTAAGTCCTGACACATCTTATGGATTGGGAATATATATTACCAGTTTTCTGTTACAATATTTCTTAAAATACCTCTTATTGCATGATAAAGATACCTCTCTCTGCAGACAAAAGCTTAATACTGTTTAAACAAAAAACATACAGTTAAGTGACATGCAATACATAACTGATTAAATACTGCTTTTGTTATCCATTCTACTTAATTTTCCATAGCTACCACAAAATAGAAAACTGGGGCCAATACGGAACAGCCCAAACCAGCACCTGAACACACACACATACAATACATCACCCAACAATAGATATAAAAAAGTAGTCAAACAAATCCTTTGAAGGTCAGTAACCACAAACCAACACAGACACATGGAACAGCAAACAAGGAATGCACACCCCAGCACATGCGTGTCTACAGAACAGAATCATCAGTATGAGTCGGTATATATATATATATATAATAAAAGAGAGGGAGAGAGAGAGCAAAGTTACATAACGAAACAAAGTTCACCCTATAATTTGCCATGAATGCACAGACTAAAACTAAGAGGTAATAGCTCTCTCTTTAATCTCGGTGTTAGATACGGGTGGGTGGATAATACTACATTCCGGCCACTTTACCGCTGAGAAAGATACCCACTGTATAGGAAGGTGGGTGGGCCCCAGGGCTGGCCTGGACAGGTGCAGAAAACTCATTCCCACAAGGATTCAATTCCTTAACAGTCCTAAGTATAGTATCTAATTATACATAAGGTTTTATTTGGTTTGTGTTGAAAATTATAATGAAGATTAAAAAAATTTGAACTGCATATACAACTAGGCCCACTTACTAACAAGAGTAAGTCACAAGCCAGCAAGTTTCTACATGGTCAGAACTACAAAAATTAACACCGGAACCGATCTTACGGCCAGATCATAATGAAATGTGGAAAATCAGGACTATATAAGAAGTTTAAAAACTACCTAACAGCTATCCATTTTGAAAGATGTCACAGAGTGGTTTATGCTGTTCCTACTACACAGATTGCTATCAACTACTCCAATGTGTATGTATATATGGATAACCAGTGACTGAGAGCGGCTCTTTTGAGTAGATTTTCCCTCTCTCCTTTCCACCAGAAGACTGAAACCGAGACCTAGACAGATCCAGTCACCAAAGGTCCTGGTTTTTTTTCTCTTGTGACAGTGGCCAATGTCAAAACCATCACTCACGTGTATTGCCACATGTCTGGTTTCACAGCAACAATATAGAATTACCCATAACACTACTGAAAGAAAAATGCTAACTTCACAAACAATATGGTTCTGCTGGTCGTGCTGCAAAAGAAACCGTATGAGAGTCCCACATACAAAACACTGCCATCACTGTTTCTCTCATCCGATTACAAATTTACTGTACCTGAATGTATTTGAAATGAACTTCCTGATCTTGGCTAAAATTCACAATAGAACCCAGGAAGTAGAACAGGCCTTCATAGCTCTTGAATGACTCAAAAAGATCAATGAGGGCCTTTGTGGTCAGCTGCTCATGGTATTTGGTTGCAATCTGGAACAAAATATTGAATTTATCATCATTCCATCACAAAATACATGAGAGATGGGGCAGAATGAAATGGGGATAATATCTTTGACTTAACAGTCTTTCCTACCAACAACCTACTTGCAGGGGGATGTAGGGAGAGAGGGAGGGGGGGGGGAAGAGTAAGAAAGGAAAATTTCTCCCTGTCAAAGTCATGAGGCCATATAAAGGGAGTAGAGGCATAGCTCAACTCATTCCTAACCTTGACACCAGACAGAGGTGAACAGTCAACTTCATGCCCCAGCAGGCTCACACCTAAGAACCCCAGTAACCCCTGAATATGTGGCAGGGTGGTTGCCAGAGACAGTCTGGACACTTCAGAGAAGAGAAAATCTCTTGCACCTGCTGGGATTCCAATTCTGGACTGTCCAGCCTGTAGTCTAGTTGCTACGAGAACAGTGCTATCTCAGTTCCAACTACTTGTACAAAGGAAAATCTGATGATTCCATGAATTACCTTGGTTTGGTAAACAAAACACAGGGTCTTGAATGCTGAAAACATATCTCCACTAGTGAAACTGAAAATTAAATAAAAAATTTTGAAAAATCCCTCTCTGCCTATGGTTTCAAGTGATAAACTTTCCACTGACCCAGTTGTGTAATTACAGATAGAGGCAGAAACTCTGATATAACACAATAAACAATGAATATGCATGCTTGCCTTTCTATAAAGACAAGCTGATAAGAGCACAATAATAACAGCCTTCTGATGAAGAAACATTCTGCTCAATACTACACATCTGAGTTTAATTAGATTTTGTTCTCTCCAAACAAAAAACTTTTCAAACATGAGACAAACTTCTTACTGATAAGAACTGTTGAGTCTCATGTAAAATATTTTTATTTTTAGAACTGAATGTTATTTACATTTGCAATATGTTTGGTTAATCACAGAACATACTCACAGAACTGCCGTATACCAACTACAGTATAATTTTAAAGCAACCAACTAAAGCACACATTCCAGTACCATTTATTGATGCTTCTGAAAATGTAATCATAACCGCCACTTCCGCGTGGTTTCAATGGAAACAGACATCACTCAAATGACAGTCTTCTGGGCGAATACGGTGAGTAAGGTAACAATATGTCCATCTTAACAGTGATAATAATACTGTGCAGAGGGCTGCTGATCTGGCTGGGAAAATGGAAGTTTCCAAGAAATAGAAAGGTTGGTAGGATTGTGGTTGATCACAGCCAAGGACGGGATAGGAGTACAGATCTAAAATATGATTACTAAGGGCATGAACACACAAGTTACAATCTGGCCTCCAACACCCTAGTAGTAGAATTTAAAACACCATATTACCAGGTGATAAATGTTAACAACAATACACTAACACTATAAATTTAACAATACCAACTTACCTGCACACATATCTGAAGATTTTGTCTGATGTTTGCTGTCAGCATAGCTTTCAGACACTCCAGGGAGTCCTCCACAGACAGAGTACCGAAATATCCAACCAACCATTCAGGATTCAGTAGGTGAGTATGAACCACAGCACGCTTGATGTCATACAGATCTGAAAACCAAATTATGAAAAGTATTTGTACTTAGAACACTGTAACATCACATACCCAACTAACAAGATAATATCCCATGAGATGTGATCATCAGTATGGTATTAATTTTGATACGTAGACTGCACGGCACTGTACTGATGTGCAGCAACAACACTTTTTTAGGCAAGGCATGAGGCAATAAACAGATAAAACGTCCGCTATGCCGCCACAGTGTATTTTGTCAATACTGTACTCTATGGATAACAATAAACAAAGGGTGAGTTGGCCCCCTGCTGATGGCTTACATGGATCTCACCATAGGTGAGTGTCATACAACACACATATCTTTCAGTACAAAACAATTAACCCTAAACCAATGCATAGAATACACACCTAGTGGCAGAGTTCAAGTATGTTAATTATGAGAGTAGTGTCTGGTGGTTAGTTTTAAAAATTCACATTACACAGAGTGTACGAAATCATTAACTCTTGTGTTTTGGAACTTCTCCTTTGAAGACATAATCCCAAGTAACAGTTTTTGAATGTATGTTTTCATTTTGAATGCGTGTTGAGATCCTACTGAAGGGTATTACAGTCACCTAAATACCTGATTCGATAAATTAGTTGTACATACACACCCATGGACTGTCAGAAAGTAAAATGCCATGTAGTTTAATATGGAAACCGCAAGCTACAATGAACATGGATTCCTCTCTACCAAAATACATACTATCTAATTCCACAGACAGTCATATTCAGGCATTACTGTAACCACCTCCAACCTTGAAGCTCTTTATGATAAATTTAAGAGTACTTCAAAAAGCATGCATCTTTCTTATACCTGTGTAGTGTTCCAGAGCTCTCTGCAGTAGCCCTGCCTTCTCGCAAAGCTGAGCAATATGGGCACGGTCATAATGAGTGAACATCTGATTTCCCAGAATTGCATCTGCTACCTGTGGTGCTGACATCAGATTCATTTCAAGCAATCTTGTCTGAAGTGGGCCTTCTGATGGACGGTTATTTTTTAAGGCATCCAGTAAGAATGCTGTGCACTGTTGCACCATGTTCTGCTCCATGAAGATATCAACAATCTAAAACATGTACAAGCAATAATACATAATTGGTAGTGCAACTCAAATCTGATCCTCAAGACAACTACATTTCATACCAACTAATATGATCTCACCTTACAAGAAACTTCTCTGAACCGCATTGTAGTCTGATTCCACCTGCATAAATCTGTGACCCCACTTGTGTATAACACTCACTTGTCGCCCCTGGTAGGAAGTTTCCAGGGTACAGCTATGCTTGTACCATCGGACTACCAATACTTCGAAGAGCAGAAATATGCAACTACTGTTAAATCTGCATGGCACGTGACTATACCTTAACCAAAATACTGTTCTGCCTGGAAGAAATGAGGAAACCCCCCAAAAAATAAATTCCAACCAGGATACTGTCTCCTGGCCAAGATTCAAATCAGGAAACTCCCAAATGTAAAACTGTGCTCATTATCAACCATGTCATCCAGTACCTGGAGATTTTCACAGTTGGCCACACACGTGAAAAAAATTTCTTTCTTTGCACACAAAACAGTAACTCTGGCTTGTGCCATCTACTATGATCCTTTTATATCCATTAGCGACACAAAGTCCTCAAAGTTACTGCAATGACTTCCTGCATATATGGTTGGCCAAAACACAATCCTAATGCCTCTGTACTGTGTTTACTAGTCCCTAAAGAAGTGGAAATACCTGAGAAGTGTCACACTTTTCCAATACCCATACATTAATCCTTACAAGATGCAGGATGAAATTCCAAGCTGAAATCCTTCCATCACACGATTTACATAAAAGGTATGCAACTGATATTGTGACATAAACAATACTACATATCTATCAAGTGCGCAAAAGGAGAAAAATTCATTGCGCTTCAAAAGTATATGCCTCCAAGTGATCTCATAATATACCAATCATCAGTCCTTCAGTGTGTGAACAGCCGTAAAGATGCGTTATAATCACAGATCCTTAGGCATATTTATATTAAAATGACATTTACAATAACACAAATCAACTTCATATGATTTGAGTTTGGGATAACATCATCTACATTTTAAATGGAGAACAACAATACCTGTAACAATGAAGTTCTGAAGCACCCTATTATGTCTAATGTACAAAGTGTGTGCACATGCTCATAAAAAAATAAATGTATAAATTAATAAAACAAGTGCATTGAAAAACTGAGCTCTAATTCAATTAATATGCCAAGACCATAAAATGCTGTGCATACATTTATAGATAAAGATTCACGAGTGGGTAATGTACATGCATGCCATTAACCTTTATTGACTGGCTTTAAATCTTGACGTAGCCACTGAAGGCTTTAGTTATTTTCATTTTAAATACCCATCTGCATCTGTGTGGGACAGTGTATTCCTTTTGGCCATGAGAAGTTACCTTTAATGGGATGGGGGTGTTCTTTTGGCCCATAAAGTTTAAACACTGCTCACATATATGTACAGGAAGCCACCAGAGCACAATTTCTTGGATAATTATGCCATGTAGTTTACTCAAAACCTTCTTTACTATGTACCTATGACAAAATATATTTTTAACTAGCCTCTGACCTGGTTGATATCGGCAAGAGGATCATCATCCTGAACCAGCATCTGGGCAAAAGCAACACCCTGGTCAGGATTCACTCGCATCACATTTCGCAGGAGGAAGACATAGTCTGGTGTGTACCCCACTTTCTTAGCATATAGAACTATCTTCTGGAACTGTCCTGTCTCTGCAAAACACTGAATCACCTGAAAAAAAAAAAGGGAATTGGAGGAGTTAACGCTTATGAAGTATTTCACTTGAGAAACAAATGCAAAGGTTTTCAGGAAGGAAAATATGTGAACTTGCCTTGTTTGGTACGTTGGCCCGAAGATAGACAGAGAGTGCCAAGGTTGGATCAGCTTGCTTTACTAGATCTCCCAGTTCTTCTGAACACTCCAATTTATCTTCCTTCAGCCACTTTTCAAGCAGTTGTTTCCGACCCTGCTGCAGAACTGGTCGGCACAATTCCAATGATTCATACTTATTCAACTGACCCTGTGAACACAGTAACAGAGAACACTTTTCACTGTTTATCAATGAAACTTAATACGCACAACTCAAATGAGACATGCATGATATGTGTGCTATGAGGTCTACTGGGAAGGTTATGTATGTATCCACATCACAATGTCGTAAAATTACACCCAAAATGTTGACATTACAACTGCACTTTCATGTTTCCAAGATCATTTAAAAAAAATATGTTTGGATCCAGGTGAATTATAGCAAATGTCAAACAAGAGGGAAGGATGAGGAGAGAGAGAGAGGGGGGGGGGGAAATACACACGAAACGGAAAAAACACACCTTAAAAAAAATCATTTTTGAGATTTTTATTATTTTTA
>Ga0123352_10009905_pt1 | contig 14946 bp, 9 predicted proteins | sample TergutLab28metaG_FD_89700 | JGI IMG/M metagenome (GOLD analysis project Ga0123352, IMG submission 89700) | Labiotermes labralis P1 segment gut microbial communities from Petit-Saut dam, French Guiana - Lab288 P1 | ecosystem: Host-associated > Arthropoda: Insects > Digestive system > Gut ... | reverse complement strand
CTGCGCTCACTGAAAAGTGGTTCCTGTAGGTGTCAGATAGGTATCGCTAATCTTCTGGCGGCACCCACATCCACATGTGCGTGTTAAACACAACTAGGGAGAACAAAATGAACGTACGTAATATAGTTCCGAGAAGCGCAAGAGGCCAAGAAATGTAATAAGACAGTTCTACTTACAATTCCAACGTCGTTCTTAAGACAGTAATTAAAATAGCCTTGAGCAATGGTTGTCTTTAAATATAGCGACAAAACCCTGAGGCCTCTTGTCAATAGTTGCAATTAACACGTTTAAGTAAACTAGTCACTACAACCAGTTGCTTACAGTGCGTTAAATATGAGGTACGTAGAGCCATAAGACACGTTTTAAAATGGTGACTAGAAAATTTCTGCTTTATCAGAAATCGAATCTTGGGGTTGTAGACTGCGTGACCGCACTGATCGATATTGTGCGAGTATAGGTCTATTGATAATTATATGCACATATCTTAATACTTTCGTAGAGGTCTAGGTGCTCGTAATATTAGGAGGTAATGACAGCGAAGTCTATATACTGACTAGGCAACAAACTGGAGAATCCGGGATTCAATTTCCAGCAGACGAAATAAAATTTTCTCTTCTCCAAAGCGTCCAGACCGATCTGGAACACACCCAGCTTCCTATTAAATGGGGACTGCGGGCTCTGTCCCATAGGATGAAGCGGAAGGGACGTGGAGTCAACCACTAACCTCCAAATAATACCGAGATTATAAATGAATGGATATATACTTCTAATTCCTCTATATGCCTCCACGACTTTAACAAGGCTAGCTTTTCCTTTTACATACAGTTACTCCCACCCTCCTTCGAAGTCGTTGTCCCACCCTGCACGATTTTAGAAGACGTGGCCCTGAACTGAGCATTAGAGGGGATCTGAAAGAAAGGCGGCCTCAGATTCCGATCGCAGGTAGGTCGCCAGCAGTCACCTGCATACAGCTGTAGTGTTCAGAAGCAGACGATCAACCTGTTAATATGAAGCTTCTTGTGGTCTTAGTCATTCCTGCACTTCTCATCGAATACGCCTTATCAACTCCAGTGCAAAGCTGTTCCGGTAGGTAGAATATTGTACGACTGTAATGTCAGGAATTTGTGAACATTATTTAAGAGTCCCTTACACAAAGTATGTGAAATTAATACATCTAGCAGAGGTTGTGTCCGTCAGCTCGCGTTCTTCAACTTAGAGTTTTCGAACGGCTTTCGATTGAAATACGTACCGAGGGGATTAAAATAATTTCGCTCAGCTTATTTAATTTTGGTTCATGATGATATAATACACACGAATGTAATATAAAAATGTCATAAACTTCTTAAAAAGAGTAACTTATATAGATGTTTTTACTAAGATAAATCAAATGCCTGTGTCATTAAGTTCCACAAAGCTTACCGAAAACTGGATGTAACTGTCTGTGATAACAAAAACACGAATGGCAAATGACAGCAAGAGCACAGGACATGACGTGTAGCAACCAAAACTAAAGGAGCATAGATTAGACGGGGGAATTATAACATGAAAGTAATTTCGAACCGCTGGAGATGTCAGGGAAAAATTCAAATTAAAGACTTGCATTCCTAGGCAGTCACAAATCAGAATTTTATTGACTAAGTAAATGAAATCAGTTTCAAGTCCGTAAATTCTTGTTAACGTAAAATTCACCCCCCGCCCCTTTTTCCATTGAAAATTTTCTTGTTCGTTTTTGGCTTATATAACTGTGTTGCCTACATAGCACAAAATAACAAGATCAGTGAAGTCTGAGATTAAAAGACTGATTGATAGGAACCACGAAAATCTGCCAGGTTAGCAAGTCTCAGGCCTGAGATTTGAATTCAGGACCACCTGACTACGAACCAGGAGTATATTAACATTTGAGCGCGACATCCAGTGGGTCGTGACGAACAGAAGAATAAAGTACAAGAAATCACACTTTCCCTCCTACTTGTGTATGAATTGCACGTATATTCGCGTACCCTAGGGAAAGAACATAACATGTAAAATCACAATGATGGGGAACAACTGGAACTTGGATAGAAAGGCAATGGAAGCTGAACACTTTGCAAAAAGATCTTCATAATTTGTACTGTTTGCATGTGTTAAGAAATACAGCAATCATCACCTTGCTGGCCACAAGCTTGTTAGAACAAGGGAAGAAATTGAAGGGTCATGTTGCACAGAAGGGGAGCTAAGAATTCATTAGTGGATGGTCATGTGCTTCGGTGGAAAATCTGAGAGAAGAGACAACTTGAAAGAATGGATATAAATGGCTGATAACCTTCCATTTTGATATAAAACAAATAGGGTGTAAGAAAGTGAAGTAGATTCAGCTGGCTGAAGTTAGCCAATAGTAGTATCTTGTGAATATAAATATATTTTATACATCTTCACGTTTCAGATAAATGTGTAAATGTCTTGCATAACAGAGCGATTGTTTGCACATCAAGAATGACATAGTTCCATATATTGTAAGTTACATCAGTCAGCAAGACGATAAAAAACCCCCTGAAAATATATCATATTTAACCACTAGCAACTGGTTTTTAAAACTTGCATTTTTCTCTCCCTGAAGATGGCAGTTGGTTTACAAATCTGGCATTTTGTTCTCCCTAAAAATGGCACTCTTGTAACGAAACATTTTGGAGATGATCCTTTGATATGTATATTAATTAAGATTGTGCATTTGCTCGGTGTAATAAACGGTGTACTTGGCTATAAAACTGCAAGGAATAGACAACTTTAAAATAATTTATAAACTTGCTTCCTAGTGCTGAAAGTTAAGTCGGAAATCTGCTGTACGTGAACCACCAGACTTCTAAATGTGTTCCAAGAACTACTTTCATGACTTCTGAGACTATAAATATATTTATAATCGATTCAAATTGCGTCCTTTTGTCCGTAAAATCAAACACGAAAATGTATGAGCCTTAAAATTTTAGTTTGTCGTATTAGATATTCATATTTTCCTAGTGTTCGTTTCCTGAAGACTAAAACATAATATAAACATAACAGGTAAAGTGATCCCGTTACAGGCACGGTGTAGCCCAGAGGGTGGGTAGAGGTATAGCTCTACTCTTCCATGACCGCGGCACTAGAAGGGGGTGAGTGGTCAGCAGCACGCCCCGGCCGCAATTTACCCCCGGGAAAGAACCGGTAGCCATTGTACAGGAGGCTGGGTGGGCCCCAGGGCCGGTCTGGACGGGCGGAAAATCTCGATAAAATAAACATATGTTCAACAAAATAGTTAAAGATGAAGACAAGACAAGCTTTCTCCAATTCGCGATTGTGTATAAAATACGTCCCATTACTGGTTCAGATATCTGTCGCTGAGAAGTCAATCCTGAAGCAGGAACTAGTCTAGAGAGCCACGTTCTCACCAAAGGCTACTGAAAAAAATGTAAAGGATTTTACGTAACTGAATCACTTTTAAATTGCCTAGTGGGTCTTGATTAACGATGCTTGCGTAACTATCCTCTTACATCATTTCCATTCCGCAACAATTTCTACTCTTATGACTCAGACGCAACGACCTCGCTCAACATTAGCTATGGTCCGGACAGTCGGAGCTCGAACCGTGGCACAGGTTTTCTCTCCACAACTTGCAAGTAATTTAATTGAGCCGGCCTTCCATTAAATCAGCATCATTGGCGGGGGGATGTCAAAACGACGGGTGCAGCGTTCAAACACATAGTACGCTGTGTACTGGCTACGAGCAGAAGCAGGTGCGAGTACCAGGTCAAACATGGATTTCTCGGCAGTACTTGTCCACAGAAAGCGCCTATATCTCCAACGGACTGCACATTTCGGGACCCAACTTTTCGACTCGTTAAGAAATGCGAGCCGCAAATAGCCAATTCACGTATCCCCTACATTGCCCGCAGCTCTGGCGGTCATAAAGCGGACTCCCGGTCTAACGTACAACGGTACATGTGCTCAGGCGATTAATTATAAATTTGACAAGCTCAAGATATTTCATACGTAACAGGAAGGGGTGTCCCAGCGTCAGACAAGCATAAAAGGTAAACACAATAACCACATTGCCTTTAAGACACTGCATAAGCTTCTAAGGTATAAAAACCTGTTCTTGTTTACCCGATCTTAAATGCAATAAAAAATGCAACAGTGTGTGACCCTAATGTGTAAAACGTAAAGCTTCTGCATAATTAAGAAACTGACAACATCAATAAGGAAGGATAAAATTTGAAATTATTTTTTAACAATCTTAATAGCTGTTCAGTTGTGCAAGAAAATTTTCATTTTCAGTATTTGCAATGAAATGGCGCATCAAACCTGTAATACTGAAGATTAAATTTTAATTACAAAAAAAACCAAAAAAGTAAAGACAAACAAGGTCATTACAACAGTAGAAATGATAACGAAATCAACAAACTTTCAGGTACACTCATATTTTTCATAACGTGCAATTTAGATGGTTTAAAAATAATCTGTAAAATTTTATATGCGTAAGCATTGTTAAGACTATTTTATTGCTGTAAGTTTTTGGTAATATTGGTGTTAGCTCCCTGATGGTTGTAATTAGCCCGAAACAAGTAGTAGCTGAGTAGGCGTGAAATACATAACGGTACAAATGTGTGTTTGTTGATACTGTACCGATCTGTCAAGCACATGTTAATTATGTTAATACGGATAGAGGATGAAGCGTTCTAATGCACGTGACTAGCGAATGGTTGAGATAATGATGCACGGACAGCGGTGCTGTTGAACATTCTTCTGGGATATGGCGCTGTGTTGTTGAACTAGCAGCTGCAGACTTTTCGAAAGATCATAGTGCCTTCATCTACCATCCTTCAACACGACGGAAAGTACTCACTCAAAGACACGGTGTCACATCCAAGAAGATTTATGTCTGATAAACGGTCATAAGGTGCAGAAAGTCTGTTGGACATTCTAGTCAATTTTTCTCATCATGGTCACAACTTTTGATATACCAGACGCCAAACCCGTTCCACTCATAGCATATTCTCCACAATATTCATCTAATTCTAACCAATTATATACTTTTCGGTATTCACGTGACCTTCCACAAGCGGTTTCCCCATCAAATTTTTATACGCACATCCGGAACCACGCCTCCACCTACGGCTTTTCATTTACCTTCCCGGCCTATCGAAACCTCTTTCACCAATCAAACAATAATCTGGACCTGTGTAAATTGTTATCAGCCTTACTGAATGAGCAATGAAATAAATAAATCAAAAATCAGTGTCACTGGCTTTCAAATTAAGAGCGTATTTGAGACAAGTTCACAGTTACTAAACCAGTGAACCGGAAGTGAGTAAGTGGACGGGCCTGGTAAACTATTTCCGACGCGGCAATGCATGCTGTCCTATATCCGGGTGTATCGTAGGTTAACTCTGTCATCGTTATCACGTTTGCGCTATTCTTTAAAGAAAAAAATTATTTGCATACCTCGACGATGAAAAATAGTTTTCTGTTTCTGTTCTGCGTCTTGCTTCCATTTTCTTCTTTTCCCTTCCTTTATTTATTTTGCCTTCATTTGGAGAGTTAAAAAGGTAAAACAGTCCCGTTTCAGGCCTGGACAGGCCCAGAGGGTTCCAGGAAGTTAAGGTTCCCAGATTTCGTGACAATGACACAGGATGGTGGTAGGTTATCAGCCTTACGCACCGGCCGCCTTTATCCCCAGGAAATACTCCTGGTGCTCATTTCTGTTAGAGGCTGAGTTGACCCCAGGGCCATAGTGCGATCGGAAGGATTTTATGTCAATGAAAAATCCACTGACACCAGCTGGGATCGAGCCAGCGACCTTCCGATTTGTAGCACAACACCTTAGCCACTGTGCTACCGCGGTCCCATCCGGAGACTAGTAACACAAAAATCTCCAGCTGATATTCCGGAAGTCCACATCAAACAAGTAATTTCAATAGCCGATGAACCCCTCAATGCCGAACATTTACTCTGAAACCACTCTTAGCAAATCCAAAGGTAGACAAAAAAATTCAGGACCTGAAAATTTTATTTTCACTCTTCTTTGTCAGTTTTAAGCAATGATGCTGAGTCCAGTTACGGGCAAACCATTCTACACGCTCGGTAATAGAAACAAAGCATGCGCTAATGTTGAATTAAAAGCAGATTCTGCAGTCGAACTTCACACAGCACGTATGTAGGCCATTTTTTTGTTCGTACTACGCAAGGCTAAAGACGGAACTCATGTGGTCTTCATATGGAGGGCGCGCTTTCACTTTGACTGTGTTGCTGAGAAACGAGGCGCACTGCGAGTTCAGCACCAGCAGGTAACACTTTTCCTATTCTCAGCTTTCCTTTCCTTCTCTTATTTCTCTGGTTATCTTCTCCCCTTTCCTTCCTCCCTGCGTGTTTGCCCCTCACTTCTTTCCTCGCTTCCTTGATGGCACCTTACTTCCGCTTTTTCCTTTTTAGGCGCGTTTGCATAGTCGCGAAAAATGCCTGTTAGCTTCACCATGTCCATCCGCCCGCATATATCAGCACGGCTCCCACTCCTGGATGTAGGTTACTTATGATTCGGAATTTTTGTGAAAATCTGCTTAAAATCAGGCCAAAATATCTTGTATTTAAATGAAGACCTATGTATGATTGGAGACCGCGGTGGCACAGTGATTAAGGTGCTGTGCTATAAATCGGAAGGTCGCTGGTTCGATCCCAGGTGGTGTCATTGGAATTTTTCATTGACATAAAATCCTTCCGATCGCATTATGGACCTGGGGTCAACTCAGCCTCTAACAGAAATAAGTACCAGGAGCATTTCCTGGGGGTAAAGGCGGCCGGTGCGTAAGGCTGACAACCTTACTACAATCTTGTGCCGTTGTCATGAAATCTTGGAACCGTAACTTCCTGGAACCCTCTGGGCCACTCCAGGCCTGTAACGGGACTGCTTCACCTTTTGCCTATACATGATTTCTTGTCAGCAACATTAAATCGCAATAAAAGCGTTCTCTGAGAGTGAAATGGTATCAGGTTAGGATAGCCAAGGAGGTATAAACGTCCCAGGAAGACGCCGCGATGTTACAGTTGCGTACATTGCCGGCCTTGTTTGCTGTCGTCTGTTTCCCCACTTTATCCTATATTTCTTCAACTCGCTTCTTTAATTTTGTATTTCTCGCTTCCTTTCCTTATTCTTCCTCCCTTCATGTTTCCCACGTCTATCTGTCTTTCCCTATTTCTTCCTTTCTCTTTACACTTCAGTCGATGTGGTCGCAATGAGAAGTTACCAAAAATACGTCTGTAAGCCAGTCTGAATATGTAACTCCAGAACAGATCAAGATATTTTCAAGAAATCGACATTCTGAGAGCTTTACTAAATTTGCCCATTAGTTTCGGTTGTGGCGAAGATCTGACAAAAATAGTGGACACATTCCTTGAAGACCTTCATAGGATTTATACCCTAAATCGTGCGGAACCCGCGTGTAGGTCTGAAATATTGAACGTTTGCAGAAGTGAAAATACATTTCGAATAATAGTTGTACGTGAAAATAAGACAAATTCTGAAATAAATGTAAGAAAACATAGAAATCTTACTTTTTAAAACGCAAAAGCGGGGCACTTAATAACACGGCGGGAGGGGGTAGAAAACAAAATTTTAAACAGTAACGCAATAAAAAAGCTGTGTAATTTATTAATATCATTAAATCAGGTTAACTCAGATGACATTACTACGTACAGAATTAAAAGGGAATAATGATGAGAACACTATTTAAATTCAGACGCTCTGTTAATTTATTGATTTTTAAGCGTGTTTTCATAATTGGGTAAGGCGACTATTAGCGTCATGTCTGTCCGTCTGTATGTCCGCATGAAAAAACTCGCCTCCCACTGGATGGATGTTAATGAAATTTGATATTTGAGTATTTTTCGAAAATTGATCGTGAAAGTCCAAGTTTCATTAAAATCTGACAATATTAACGGTTACTTTAAATGAAGGCGAATATACATATTTTATCATACCTCGCTCAGTTCTTCTTACAATGAGAAATGTTTCAGGCAAAGTCGTAGAGAAAACCAAAGTACATTTTATTTTAAACAGCTTTTTTTTCGATAATAGTGCTGTCTGTGATAGTGTGGAAAAATACTACAGAGCTTGACAGTTCAGAGATGGTAATATGATGCATGTGCATGGCATGCTGGATACCTAAGGCTACAAACTCAGAATATGTAATAATTCTTGGTTTTCCACTGCAACAAAGTTTGCACGAAAGCGCCGCAATGATACGTGATACGTAAATTGCCTGTCTTGTTCTTTATATAACCGTTTCTCATCACCCGGGATCTCAGTCCTGACTGTACTCAACCAGTAATCTACACACATCCCTTCCCTTTCTAATTCCTTCCGACAGGTTGATAGCTTTCTTATTTCTTTTACATATTCCTCCTATCATGGGCAAGTCAAATGTTCGCAGGCATTGTCAGAAATGCCCTGTTTTGTGACTTGTAAAAATCCAGGACCTTTGATTTCCCGAAAGAATTTCGCGGGACACCAAGACAGAGCTCTTTAAAACCTACAAAACCAGGACTCTATGGAAAAACCGGGACGAACGGGATCCCTAAGAAAGCATTGCCGGAACGAATTCTGCCCTACTTGGCTATTAATATAACACGTGTCAATTATTCTCTTCTCACTAAAAGGAAGAAAATTTGTTGAACAGAGTCGAGCGCTTCGCCATGCAGTATTGATGTCATTACAGTGGCAGGGTTTCGTTAGCACTGCGACTGTAACGGAGACATTTAATTATCGGACACTGCGGAAGTGAAAGGTTAGTGATCTTCACCTGACCAGAGTTATTACACCTTGCGTAAGCACAAACGCTCCTCCTACGTTAGTTGCTTCACACAATATCATGAATAACAACGCACGAATGAATGTAATTGCAACACGATTTCAAAGGTGCAAAATGTAGTAAGTTGCACCTGAGTTCTTCGCACCTTGGCATGCTACGTTTGTGATCCAGTATGTGTACATTTCATAAAGCACAAATAACTAACTCGACGGAGCACAGTCCTTCTTTAGATGCTGACAGGTCCTCAACCAGTCATGAAATTCCCTGCATTTCATGGAACACGGAGGTTCATTACCGCATTCACAAGAGCTGGCTACCCGTCCCTATCCTCAACCAGATGAATCCAATCCATACACCCTACACAACTACTGAAAAATCAATTTTCATATTATTTTCCTATCTACGACTAGGCCTTCCAAGTCGTCTCTTTCCCTCAAGTTTCCCCACCAGAACACTTATATTCACTTTTCCTCTCGCACGTATGGGCCACTTGCCCAGCCCATCTTACTCTTCATGATTTGATCACCCGAATAATATTTGGTGAAGAGTATAGATCCTTAAGCTCCTCGTTATGCAGTCTTCTCCAGTTCCGTACTACCTCGTCCCTCTTAGGCCCAGATATCTTCCTTGGCACCCTATTCTCGAATACTCTCAGAATATGTTCGTCTCTCACTGTGAAGGACGAAATTTCCCATCCATCTGAGATCAAATACTACTTAATACATACGTAATTACTTAGGCCACTCTCCTCGCGATAGTTACTATTATGAGTGTACAAGTTATTTATGTGAGTGTTACGTTCCTTGCCGTTCATGTGATTACTATTAATCCAATGGTTGCCGAAAAATCTGTCTCTCCCACCTCATACGTTCGTGCATTCCTTTTTGTGTATAAGGTTTGCAGAAAATTAAAAACTGCGAGCTGTGATTGACCTCCAATGACAAAGGTAGACAGACATTTCAAAATTCACTCAAATCCGCCCAGAGGTTCTTGAATTATAACATACAGACGGACAGACATGCACTTCACTATAGGCATCCTTTCTTTACGTTCCGTAAACAGTGTAATAATGTAAGAACCAAACATGATTTCCGAAAGGAAGTTGGGTCTCTTTGCACACAGTTGATGTTCATCGTAAAACAAAGGTAAAGGTACAGTCGTCCCTATGAAAGGCATCAAGGCGTTTGAGGAGCAGAGGTATAGCTATGCTCACATTCTTAACCTTGACGCTGCATGGAGGTAAGCTTCACAAAACCTATCCAATTACAGGCCTGGAAAGGCTCTTTGGGCTCCAGGAGTTTGAAACTCCCACAATTTCAAAACAATCGACACACGAATGTGGTAGGTTTGTCAAACCTACGCAACGGCCGTCTTTACTCATTTCTGTTAGAGAATGAATCTACCCCCAGGTCCACAGTGCGGCCGGAAGGATTAAGTCAATGAAAAATCCCAATGACCTCATCGAGAATCGAAGCCGCGACTTTCCAGCTTGTACAGTAGTGCCTCAACCAACTGCGCCACCACGTACCTCCATCGAGTTCATAAATCGGGTGCTTTACCTCCGGGGTAAAAGTCCTTGTTAATCAATGAACAGGGGACTGGGTGGGCCCCATCGTTGTTCTGAGAGCTTGTTGACAGTAAGTGCGCAACGGTCCGGTCGACTCATCCATCCCTAGCAGCACAGCTAGCTAGCCTTACGCCTGGGAAAGTTAATGAAGTTTAATTAATGTTTTAATGTCAAATTAAGCCAATGTATTGTTGTCTTCTGTTAATATATACGTGGTGTTATTGATTGTAATGAACTGAAGACAGAGAAACGCCACGAATGCACAAATATGGGGAAAGTTAAACGACTCGAATTATGATGGCAACTGTACCGCACGTCACTGCCTGAGCGGGACGTACGAAATATCAGGCCGATGGATTTTTATTCGACGGAGTGTACAAGAAAAAATTTTTAATCTGTCGGAAACCTATCCATGATTCGTCTGTTGACCAGCCCCTGGCTTAGCTTTCTGTACTGTCTCAGTTACACCGGCTCCGGATGCCAATTACACCATTGTTATTGTAATTATTATTATTATTATTATATTTTAAGGTATTTAATAATACCAAAAAGTAAGTCAGACTCTACTACGTCTATAACTGGATGATTAGTAAATAACTTTGAACACTGAAATGTACATAATATTAACGAACTAAGACAAGGGCGACAATTTACACGTACGTATAACTAACATTCAGGCGTGTTCGTGCAGCCATTGTTGCTGTGGAAAAGCAATGAGTATTACATAACCTGTGTGTGTGTATTTGTAGCCTTAGGTATCCAGCATGCAATGGACATGCGCCATATTGTCATCTGTGGTCTGCCCCGCTCTACAACATAATTCCACATATCTCATAAACGGCACGATTAAAAAACAATTGAACATAAAATGTTTTTCGAGTTTCTCTACAACTTCTGCTTGACACATCTTTCATTCTGAGAAGAACTGAGCGAGATATGATCGCAAATATTCCTTGGTCTTCATGTAAAGTGCCCTTTATTCTTGTCCGATTTTAATTAAGCTTGAATTTTCTCGATAGATTTCCGAAAAATATTCTAATACAAAATTTCACGAAAATCCGTTCAGATGGAGCCGAGATGTTTCACGCGGAAAGACGGAAGGACGGACAGACATGACGAAGCTAATAGTCGCTTTTCGCAATTTTTCGAACGCGCCTAACAATGGTTTTGACAATATAAATTTGTGTTTCCCTGAAAGTAGCATGGTTCCTTTAGAGTATCATTATTGGCACGTGGCGCGACACCTTACTGTTAAACTACTAATGAATAACCCCAGTCGTTTCAGACTCGGAAATAGACTGTTGATTCGAGATCCACACCAGGCACTACAACAGTTTTACGCAAATTCACCGACGCTCTGATTGTTGCTCGAAATGCAGGTAGAGAGACATATTTACGAATTTTCTGGTGGAGTGCAATCAAGCTCGACCTGTACAAAGTCCATCACTTAAGTGACTTGACACCTCACCGTTAGATATGTGTGTCACTTGACACTGGTCTCTTGTCCAAAACAGATGACTAATGGACCCACTTCTATCGCTTGATATTCTACTACACAGCACACTTATCACGGGACCTTTCCGAGAACCGTCTGCAGCAGGACTGTACAAAGTGCGCTAAACGGAACATGTGGCGCATATGGAACTAATGTCTCTATTATGCGGTTGGCAATCCTTCTTAAAACAAATGAGTTCCCAATTTCGACTAACGGGCTGAAATTTATCTGTTTATGTGTCGTAATTTATCATGTAAATATTCTGGGAATGGTACAAATTATGAATCCCCATTTTATCCTCCCTCCTAGGCCCAAATATCGCCCTCAGCCCTCAGATTTCGAAAACAACCCATGATGCAAGCACTGAGGTGTCATAACATTTTCAGTGACTAAAGGCGGAGGCATCAAACTTCCCCGACACGTCGGCAAATGTACCAGTTGATATTCCCACACTCCAGACAACGAATCTGCACAACCTGTAACTTTCCCTCAGGGCGGAAAGACAAGAATTAAACGGGATTTGTTACGAAAATAAAAGAAAACATTACAGCCTGCGATATGAAATGTAAACATCATCAAGGTCTCATAGGATAAAAATGCTGCCATTTCATGCTGTCCACTTTGCACTAGAACACCTTCTCGGATCTCGCACACAGTGGATCTGTTGATAAGTTTATATTTATACAAAAGTTACATAACTTACGACATACAACTGTATTTCCAAACATTTCTATATGATTATTTACACAATGTATCAGTATTCTTACGTAATATACCGTATAGGTATCCTCCAAACCTACGTATGTCAGCTCCAAATTTCAAGTAACTAACTCCAACGTCTCATTCGTTATCTTCTTTGTAAACGTTAAAAAATATTTCGCATGGCCGCCATTTTATATTTCATGCCGTACAAAAAATATTTTTAACAAAGTTCTGTTACCATGCAACCACAACACTACCACAAATTAAATTCGTCAAATGTTCGCTCCCGCGTCCCAAATTCGCGCCTACGCCATGTTACTATTCCAGACTGCAGGTAGCTGAAAATATAAGTTCGGGTGGTCTCTGTGGAGTGATTTTGTACCTACCAACGGAGTATATAAGCATAAGCATATATGTACAGCACATAATTTCCTTCAAAAACCAGGTTATTTTGCAACACTCCACACTCGTAAAGGAAAAGTTATATTTGTTCCTCTACACGGTATAAAGGCGTATAATGAAGTCGGGGCATAACTCCACTCATTATTAACCATGGCACCAGATGAAAGTGAGTGGTCAGCTTCAACCCCCAACCGCTTTATACGTGGGGAAATAAATCCCGATGCTTGTTGACTGCGAGAATGTCTATACATTAGGACCGGTTTATAAGTTTTGGAGTAGAGAAAATCTTTATCCTTGTCAGGAATGATACCGTGATATCTTCATACAACACAATCACGACAAAAATAATTTTTTTTCATATCCAGGGATTGAAGTAGTTGACGAAACTAGCGCAGTGACAATATAGGGCATTGCTGCACTCTCCGGATTTTCCCACTGGTTATCTAAGATATGGATTTAATTAGAAGATTGCATTTATCGGGCCGCGGAGTTACAAAAACTCTTGCTGAATCCAAGATTTTACCTTGGGATGGAGGGAAATTTGGAACATTAAGGGTATTGCATAATGAGGAACTTTGTGACTGACTTGGTGTTGTTATGATAGCAACGTCTACGCCACTGAGGCTCTCAGTCTTTCGAATATGGGAACCGTCCCTAATTCAAAATTCATGGAACCAACACAGATGTGTGGCTCACAGCGGCGCTGACAACCGACGAAATGAAGTGTCGTCTGTCGGAACAAGACATGGTGCAAAACCATATGGATTCGTGGGACCCTGGAATAAAACCGGCAGTGCCCTGGAGCGGGTAGACCATACGTTAAAAAGCCACAGGTCTAGGCTGTTACAATGGGCTACGCGTATAGTAGTGATAGGAAAGCAAGGGTTCCAGAAATTCGACAGAATAACAGTGGGTAAAACGCAAGGCTTCGAAAAGAACTATTTGAAACTCAGTGGCATGTAGTCAGCAATTAGTACATTACGTAACGAAAATATAGTATTCATTTGGGTTTCCTTATTTTATTACAGTGATAAACTTCCCATTACGATGGATTTGGGATGTAGCTAGGGGTGGAGAACAAATATACATTCTAACTTGGAGGGAACAAAATAAATTGCTTGGGGAAAGGTGTCCGGAAAACATTTAGAACTCTACCGTAAAATAGAGGGTATTTTGTGCTAAGAAACTTCATTATTTATACAAATCTCCTAGAATAGTTAAAAGGTTTCTAGCTCTCTGATATAAATTTGGATACGGGTAGTGGATATCAAACTCATGTATTTTTATTTTCGGCACTAGGAAGTCATAACACATTACTGTTGTTACGCTGACTAAACCAAGACTTGTGACTGAAGAAGAAAATAATGCATATAAAATTTTTGTGAGGTGAAGGATATAACAGAAGAGAGATAAATGGAAATTTGATAAAACAACGGACCTTTAAAAAGTGGCCTTTCGGTATGTGAACTAAGAAAATGGCAGAGGATAAGATCCAGTCGTTACAATGAGTTGGTTGGCAGAATACTCAGGTCAGTATGTCGGTCAGTACAGTCAAATGTCGTAATCAGCTGAAGGTTATTTACATGCTGGCTGACCGCCTGTTGCCACACGATAGCAGGTCATAAATCAGTCTTTTTCAAACACGTCCGGTGGTGACTCAATAAGGGAAAAGTTCTGACATGCGACCTAAAGAAATAATTTATATAACCGTGGCTTTCGGGAAAAAATAGCATGAGAAAAATGAGTACGTTGTTGGCATCCTTACAAGTCTGAACTCATTTAACTGCCACTGTCTATAATTCGACGCTAGTATAATTTGTGTGTGTGTGTGTGTGTGTGTGTGTGTATATATATATATATATATATATATATATAGCAATAGTTGCAGGAGGCAAGGAAGCTGAGGGTGTTTGAGAACATGGTTCTGAGGAGAATATTTGGACCTAGGAGGGACGAGGTAACGGAGG
>Ga0123352_10009904_pt1 | contig 14947 bp, 12 predicted proteins | sample TergutLab28metaG_FD_89700 | JGI IMG/M metagenome (GOLD analysis project Ga0123352, IMG submission 89700) | Labiotermes labralis P1 segment gut microbial communities from Petit-Saut dam, French Guiana - Lab288 P1 | ecosystem: Host-associated > Arthropoda: Insects > Digestive system > Gut ... | reverse complement strand
TGAGTGGACCCCGTTCCAGACCCACTACTACTCAGAAAATCTGGTAGCGCCGGGGATCGAACCCGGGACCTCTGTATCTGTAGCCAGAAACTCTGACCACTAGACCACAGAGGCGGTCACAACACACTAAATACAGTAAATTAAAATAATTTATGGAAGCAAATTTATTTGCCTTGTATCAATATTTAATATTATGTTGGTTTCACTTTTTTTAATCTCTTCCTGTAGTAACAGTAAATTGTTGTTACGTGTTGTCCCGAAAGTATGGCTGTTGATTACAAAGCGTTTTTGATATTGCAATAATAATAATAATAATAATAAACATTATTTTCATCGTCGTCATCATCATCATCATCATCAGTTGTTAAAAAGTAGAATTTTTGTGCATGCTTCCTTGCTATATGAATCTCGGATTACCCTACATTTGTTCAGGAAAACATTTTCAGAAAGGATCCTTAGCTGTGTACAACATGATGGGGTGCTGTCTCAGAATTGTTTATTGTTTTGAAATAGAGACGCGTATTTAGTTTTAATTTTTTTTTAATTTACCCGCGTCGCACGACACTTTTAACGGTCTGCCATCTGCGTACAGTCTTATAAGAAAAGTGTTGTGCACGGAAAACGGTGAAATTCTTAAAGTAATATTTGCATGTTTCTGTATGTTGTACTGAAATATTGCAATGCTTTAATTCTGCAGACAGCACGTTGTTATAAAGCCTGTAACACTGCAGTTTTGGTACATTTCGGATTGTTATGCTAGAAGCTTGTAACACTGTTGTTTCTGTATGCTTCATATTGTGAAGCCAGAAACTTGCAACACCGCATTTTCTGAACATTTCAGAGTTTTGTGCTATAATCCTGTAACGCTGCTGTTTCTGTGAATTTCGGATGGTTATGCTAGACCATTGTAACACTACAGGTTCTGTACATTTCAGATTGTTGTGCTATAATCTTGTAACACTGCAGATTCTCTAAGTTTCAGATTGTTATGTTAGAAGTTTGTAACTCTATAGTTTATGCACTTTTCAGATCATCACGCAAGAACCTTGTAACACACTAGTTTCGTAAAGTTGTTAGTTCTGCTAGATGCATGTAACACTATTTTCTGCATTTTTCAGGGTGTAACTTCTTAGCTTTTGAAATGTATGGTTGTTTTGCAAGTTGCATATATATATATGATTATTCGGTCTCTGTGTGTTTGAAATTTAGCCACGACTACTTTAGGTTGTACTTAATACAGGTTGTAATTAAAAAACTAATGATATTATGGGTTTTGCATAGCGTATAATTCGCAGATCCTAAAACTTCATTAACAGGCTAGCTGAAAAATAGTCACTCTTGTACATACCATCCTACACAAGGGCGTATTAAATCACATAAAGGAAAGTACCTCATTTGCCTACATTGCATGATAATTGTCACTGGTTTGTATGAATGCTTCAGTTCTCCTGCAAGTTTCTGATATAAAGTTTGATTTATTATCCAGTATCAACCAAGAAATATGCTAAATCGTAAGCTGAATCTTTGATTTACGCCTGAATTATTTATGTAATGCGTCATCAGCCAATGGTCGTGCAGTTGCAGCAGATGAGTCCCGGGGTGAGTGACAAATGGGATGCTTCGTACGTCATCAAGCTTTGCCCATTAATCAGACGTGCCTCACCTCTGGCACCCTCAGGTCATCCCGCTGAGATCTGCGATAATCGTCACTCCCACTCACATGCAGGCAGGCGTCCTGAAAATTATGCAAAATGTCCTATGTAAATAGGAAATCCGTTGACTTTATATAAGATCGACGTTCTAAACGATGTCAGGAAATCATTGCAACGATAAATATTTATTTGATCAGCTTGTGAAGAATTTATTTGCTGATGTGAATCTTAAACTTTTTTGTCATTTGTAGTAATTTATGGATGTTATTTAATTAATACACCAACAAATGCACATTTATTCATTTAATGATCTAAAATTCACATTAAAACACTTAAAACGCTCCTACATGTTTCGATCATACGATCATCCTCAGGGAGCATACATTGTTCCTTGCTAAACTTATAGTGTTGAGTGTTTTTAAACTATAATTTTAGCAAGGAACAATGTATGCTCCCTGAGGACGATCGTATGATCGAAACATGTAGGAGCGTTTTAAGTGTTTTAATGTGAATTTTAGATCATTAAATGAATATATGTGCGTTTGTTGGTTTATTCATTAAATAAACTACAGAATGCACGGTGTATAAAGATAAAGGTTATGGGTGTTATTTTAATTCCCATCGCTCTTTATTGAATGGATTGCTTGCGACTTCTGTCGTTCGATGCCCGGAGTTGAACTCTGTCCGGAAACACTTATGCCCACAACTAAGGTTCTCACGGAGGTGATTTAACGCCATGTAGGTTGTTTGACAGATACCAGGATAGGTCCAGAAAATACGCTGCATGCGAACTAACATTGTGACTGACTATTTTTACACTGATATTAGCTGGCAGAAGAACTGGATGGTTTTGGGAGAGAAGAGGATTTTCTGTGTGGGGAATTTAACAGGATAATATATTCTACATGTCTGTCTGTCTGTCCATCGTTTTTCCTTTCCAGTTAAAGAACAAGAAAACTCGAGGGACTCGAGAGGTAAGGGAAGGAAGCATACGAACAAGAAATAATGGGAATGGAGGGAAAGACAGTGACGTCAGAACAAAAGGAATAAAAATGGGCCGTGGTAAGGTTGGAAGGATATGGGGACGCATTTATTATGCGTTTCTACTTTTTTTAAACCTTTGACCCGACATAGAGTTCTGCTTTAGTTGAAAGTAGCCCTACGCATTCGCTCGAGCATGCAGGTGTTTTTATACGCCAGTATTTTGTCTGTTTTATTTCCTCTCTCTCGCCTGAATTTGTTCCAATCTGATTCTCAGTCTGTGTATTTACGCCATTCTGGTCCAAAACTACAAATGTCCGCTACGCCTTAATTTGTTTTGCATTTAAAGTACACGTCACTATAATTCAACTGTAATAATTGTGGCTCTGACCTGCGGTATTTCCCGTTTCGTTTATGATAAATTATTGTGACTTGCCATGTTTATTTTCCTAGGATATGTCGTTGAAATGTAGTGTGCTGTTCTTAACCTTTTGGCGCCGGAATTATTTTTTTAATTTTAGCACACACTGTATATAAAATGTGAATAATACAGGAACCAAATACGTTAGAATTATGGAACATACTGCACTTTGAAGAGAAAAAACGGAGAGTATATAACACGTTAAAAATATTCATTACCTATATTTGTTGAATAAATACATAAAGTGCAACTTTAGAGGTTAGCGGTGCGGTACGACCACTATAGTTGACATTAGGCGTCAGAAGGTTAAAATGATTTACGCATGCCGGAACAGCCTAGTAACTGGTAACTGCGCGATGCCTCCTAAGTTGGATTATTTTAGCCGCTTGTTTCCCCGTTCAAAACCGTTATATCATATTTTGTTCAGATTTCGGTACTAATGTGTGAAACTCCAGCTGTCAGAACATGTATTCTTGAGTCATACGAAGCCCGTCAACTGCCATTGTAAGCGAAATTTCACTTTCCTTAGGAGAATTTCGTGTTTTGTTTTAATTTTTTTCTTTCAGTGTGATAGGCTGTGTGTTTTGTCCTTGATCTGTTAAAAGCATTTTTCGCCTTAGGGTAAGGATCGCCGAATGTAGTGATTTTGGGAAGGTAAATGTTCTGCAACGTTGAGAGTTATATTCGTTTCCAGGGCACCATATGTATCGAGGAACATCGCGTGACAGTTATTCTCTAATAGAGCACTGGTTTCAGATACGCAACTAGGAGCCATTATTATTGATCTGTCGAAAGATGATAGCCTGTTGTGAACTTAATGCAATTTAAAATATATATATATATTGGCTACATTCTACGAGGTTGGAAATGGAAAAAATATATAGCTTCTGACACAAAGGAGGACTTGTCTCTAAGTAATATTTCATTTACTAAGTATGCATGCACAAATTGTTTAATAAACACTTGCTTATGTTGTTATTAAATTATTATTTTTAGTTTATCAAGTAATAATCTTCCTCGTTGCTTCATACTTAAATTAAATCTAATGTAATTGCAAATGAGGAAAATATAATAATAGTCTTTTTTACCAACTTGCTGCACAAATTCTTTATTTCAGTACATTTATTATACTCCTCTACATGTTTCGAGCACTATTGTGCTCATCTTCAGGAGGACAATTGTGTTAGTACGGCATCTGGTAACGTCACTCTCTTTAGGTGACTGTTCAGACCACAGGTTATGAGAGTCCTCTCGCCTTCTCGTAACCTGTGTACTGAAAAGTCACCCAAAGAGAGTGACGATACCAGATGCTGTACTAACACAATTGTCCTCCTGAAGATGAGTACAATAATGCTCGAAACATGTATAGGAGTATAATAAATGTATTAAAATTAAGAATTTGTGCATGAAATTGGTAAAAAGACTATCATTATATTAGGATGCAGGGTCAACAAGATATAGAAAAAGCAAAATATAAATTTGCAAATACTTTGATTCACAAAAAATAAGAACGAAGTATAGGCAGACCAATAAGCTGCGATGGCATATCGCAAAGGATTGAAGTTAATACAAACTCTTCAAGAGGGTAAATATTTTTAAATTTTCTATTACCTTAACTAGTAAACACATGTCTATATACTATATTTTAATTGGTTGAAGAATTCCATCACCAAACCCCAGTCTATTTCAGTAGTAATCGATCCCGTTCAAACGCATGAACGAAGACACACTAAAACAGGTGTTTTTAGTGATTTTAGAACAACATGTTTCGGCCCTCAAGGGTCATCGTCAGGCTAATGCTTCTTAACAAAACACATAAACGTATAACATTGTATTTGCTAAAATGAGAGCTCTGTCTTTATACAGTAATATAACGCTTCATATTTTTTGGATGTTGCAACATGCTGCATTCACGTTTTTACACTCCTGTAATTCAGAGTCGATCTTATTTTTCGTTGGGTCGAAAGGTGAAGGGGGGGGGGGAGGAGATGGTAGGCTTTTGGTTGATGGAAAATTGGTTGACCGAGTATTCACTGTAGCTCTTTGTATTCAATATCGTTAATTACCTGATACGCAGTAAATTATGAACACCTTTGGAACTAATCATAATTTCAAACTCTCGTCGTGTCTTGAATGTTGTATTCTTTCTTTTGGGTGATTCCCCGATGTCTGAATTCAGACGCCGGGGAATTACTCAAATAGAATATACTTACTTACTCCATGGTGCAGAGTCCTTCTTGAGAAGCTAACTGGTTTGCAGCTAGTCAAGAAATTCCCCGCATTTCACGGAACCCGAAGGTTCATTACCGCACCCACAAGCGCCCGCCACCTGTCTCTATCCTGGGCCAGCCCAATCCAGTCCATATACCTACACCCCACCTCCTAGAGATCCATCCTAATATTATCCACCCATCTACGTCTAGGTCTTCCCAGTGGTCTCCTTCCCTCCGGTTTCCCCACCAAGTCCCTATACACCCCCTCTCCTCACCCATACGCGCCACATGCCCAGCCCATCTCACTTCTCGATTTTATCACCCGCACAATATTGGGTGAGGAGTACAAATCATTTAGCTCCTCGTTATACAATCTCCTCCATTCCCCCGTTACCTCAAATAGAACATAGCTTTTGAAATTGACAGTTTTACGTTTAAAATTGTAGTTTATCAAGGCATTATTTCTTGTCTACTGTCAGATGTTCCTGAACGCGACGTGAGAGGCATCATCACATTGATTGCTGCGTGCAGTAAATGCGTCACGTCGTATCTTGTTAGTAGGCCCGTTCGCGAAATTGCGAAACGCTACTGTTAGCTTCGTCGTGTCTGTCAGTTTGTCCGTCCAACCATCCGTTCGTCCGCATGCAACAGTTCGGCTTACACTGGGCGGATTTTCATGAAATTTGATATTTGAGGATTTTTCGAAAATCTGTCAGGAAAAGTCAAGTTCATTAAAATTGGACAAGAATAAAGGGTACTTTACTTGAAGACCAATATACGGGTTTTTAATCTTATCTCGCTCATTTCTTCCTAGAATGAGAAGTGTTTCGGACGCAAGTTGTAGAGAAAATCAAAACACACATTTTGTGTTCAGTAACTTTTTCTTTTCGAAAATCGTGCCGTTTATGAGATAATGTGAAAAAATATTGTAGCCCACAGATGACTATGTAGCGCTTGCGCATTGTATACTTGATACGTAAGGCTACAAATACGCACATACAGTTTGTGTAATACTCATTGCTTTTCCATAGCAACAATGGTTGCACGAGCGCGCCTCATTGTTACGTCATACGTATATTGACTGTCTTGTTTCGGTTTGTGGAGCACATTCCGCATTGAGAAGTGAACGGTCGTTCATTATTCTAAAAATTTCACGCCGTTTGTGGAAACAGCAAGTGAATCGGCGTGTTTCTCACTATCCGCCTCTGGACCCTGTATTAAGCCTGTTTAATTTACTACAAAACTTTACAACATATTTGGTATCCATTCGAATATTATGATCCTAACACTCCCCAGTTTAGACTGTGGTTCTTACCTCGCGTTTTAAAATAATCTGAACATATTTCTTGCAGAATACGTTTATTTATTGCAGCGCATTACACAAAATGCGACATCTCGTGGGCTTATAATTCTTGTAAACAACAGTGAAAAAATTCCACACAAAAGACTGGCCATCCCGTTATAAACAGTACGAAATGTGTGATATTTTTAATGAGGTACCATAACTAACACTGGGCCCGGTAGCTCAGTCGTTATAGCAACTGACTACGGGCTGGACGGTCCGAGATCGAATGCCGGTGTAGACGAGACCGGCCCTGGGGCTCACCCAGCCTCCTATGAAATGGGTACCGGTTCTTTCCCGGGGATAAAGTGAGGCCGGGAAGTGCTGCTGACCACTCACCTCCTTCTAGTGCCACGTTCATGGAAGAGTAGAGCTATACCTCTACCCACCCTCTGGGCCTGTAACGGGATCACTTTACCTTTACTCCTTACTAGTGCCGCGGTCATGGAAGAGTAGGGCTATACTCACCCTCTGGGCCACAACGGGTCTGTAACGGGAAAACTTTACCTTTTACCTTACCATAACTAACCAAATCCATGGAACTGAGTCTAGCTTGTGGAATCTTACAGTCTTTTAGCTAGTCGGGAAATTCCGCGCATCCTAAAGAACCCGGAGTTCCATTGCCCTGTTCGCAAGAACACGCTACTTGATCTGTATCCTCTGCGGAATTAATTCGGTTCACGCCTTCCCAGCCTATTTCTTTAACACCCTTCTTAACATTGGCCTCCCATTTACTCCTTCGTCTGCCAGATACGCTCCTACCTTTAGATTTGCCTACCAAATTCTGTTACAGTTCCGATTTGAAATTCAAAAAGCTCACCAACCCGAAACGTTCATAGAATAATTGTAGGATAATTTTAGGTTTTTAAAAATATTTTCCTAAATGTATTGGCCCGCGTGTTTAATAAAACCTTTTGATTTAAGCGCTGTATTGTCATTCATTTAAGTATATTTCATTAGGACAAAATTTTAAATGCGGTAAGCTGTCCCTGCCATTCGTAATGGTTTACGTTACTACAGATATCATCAGATATGGACTCTGAATGTTCTAACGGCTGTGTTTTGGGTGTGGGGGGATTTGAAACCCTATGGGGCGCATATGCTTTGTACTACCTGGAAACTCGATGCAGCACCAGAACAATATTCATTACATATCGCACACATATCTGGTTTCGTGACATGCATTATGCTCTATAAACGTGATTCTTAATTACGCTTGTGGTCAGTGTTGTTTTACTTGTATTTGTGTAACTTTGGACTTTGCTTGCATCATTTGTTTAAAAATTTTCGGAATTTATTCGGTTTCTCCTACGTTTATCTGAATAACACTGCTGTATGTGAATACCTTCCCTACCGTGTTCTTTTATGGCTAAAAATTGAACAGCTAAAATTCTTTCGTTTGTTTTGAGACTTGCAGATAGGTTAAATTTTACTCAGCGATGGGATAAAGAACCAGGGATGTCCATAAGAGACTTCCGTAATGCTGTTTTGAGACCGGAACAGGCCACGTGGCCTAAACCCTTGAAAGAGGAATAGTAATGACGACGATGAAAATTGAATTTGAAATAACTTAGACGGCAGTTCGATCTGGAAAAATTCAGAGAAAGGAAAGATCGATTTGTGAATGGAAAATTGGCCAGACTTTCGATATAAGACGTTCATTAGGTGTTCTACTTCTACTAGTTACCCCTGTCACATGCGTGGTGTGTATATCTGAAACTTTACAAGTTTCTTTCACTCTTTTGGGTCAGCATTCAGAGCTATTCTCCACCCAACTCCCTCCAAATTCATTAGTCTTCATCACGCAAATACTGCTATACTTATATACGGTATAGTGCAACAGCCATCATGTATTCGTTCGAAGCAGTATGCGTATGAAACTTACAGAACACAGTAGTAGTTCTAGCGTGCCTTTTCTACCGTGTGACCAACTTGAACATATAGCAGAATGAAGAGTATTTGTGCAGTTCGTGAGAGATGTGTAGTGGCTAGTGGTCTGGTAAATGCTGAAGGCAAGATATGACACACGGTGAAATGAAAGTAGTTGAAGCCTGTGAGGTGGTTTACTCGTTTATGGCACCATGTGTTATTGTAAGCAATTACCGACGTTTCGGAGAATCTGTTACCTTAGTCGTTAGGGTGGAAGTGGTTAAATAGCAGTGTCCTGACGATTTCATTGTTCACAATTAAGTTCTTTTTATGTGATCCAAATCGTCCCAATAGCCTTACTTTGCCACCAGATTCCCGAAGCTTTTTTGTGCTTGCTGAAGCAGAAGCAGCCTGCCAGGGTACCTTCTCATATCTGATTTAGCCGATTTCTCCCTCACGATGTACAGTGTTTTCTTTGCTCCTGCTGTTTTTCCTACACACATGTGTACTCAGTATTCACATAAGAGTTAGCAGTCTTCTCGTCTGCCTATCGGTCGGTAGGGCATCAAATCTCATGCATAGCAAAACAGCTTTCTGAGTCACGTGTCCTTTGTGCAGCTCGGAGCTAAATCATCGCCTTCATAAGAAAAGCATCATTTCCCACTCGGTTTAACGCATCTTCTGCGGTCAGTGTTGTGTAACGAAAGCCATCAACACGTCCGAGCCTACCTTGTGACGGATACAGGCCGAATCGTTTCACCGCATTCTGAAGTACGTGTTTTTGCTGCCACGTCTCACGCACCTTTCCTGTGTTACACAGCGGTCGTCGTCGTAAACTGTAGCAATCTTGTAGTTTGTTAGAGATGCAATAAAATCGCTCCTTCTCGGGTAACTTGTATAGTTAAAGACAAAACTTAAGGAGACGGTACTTCTCTTGGCTGTTTTGAGTCAGTTCTGATTCACAGTAAACCGTTTATAGCAGTCCACTCACCGTCAACGTTTTCTTGGCGCCGGAATTATTTTTTTAAATTTTAGCACATCCTGTATATAAATTGTGAATAATACAGGAACCAAATACGTTAGAATTATGAAACAAACTGCATTTTGAAGAAAAAAAAACGGAGAGTATATACCATGTTTAAAATATTCAGTACATATATTTGTTAAATAAATATATAAAATGCAACTTTAGAGGTTAGTGGTGCGGTACGAGCCCTATAGGGGTCATTAGGCGTCAGACGGTTAATCACTGACTAGCAAGTGTAAAAATCGGCTCGCTGGACGTCGATTGTACAGTTATGAAGACTAGTTTGTTCACACCTGCCGACCACCACAGTATGATCCCTCTATTCCTTTTCCATCTGGAAAAGGAAGCAGATCCAGTTACCAACACGCTGTGGTATAGAAACGCAGATGATGCTCTGTGCTCAGAACAGTACTGAAGCTTACTGCAGTATATCATATTCAGAACCCTTTATTGTTGAATTGCTCCGTTGAATATGTCAACTAAATATTTGACGTTCGAGGTTCGGGTGACCGTGCATCGTGATAAATTCTTATAATGAAACCAACTAGATGCACTAATTTCTCGTATTTATTTTTGGAATAAAACTGTACATAGTTCCTCTGTCCATCGTCAAGAGTTTTTCACTGTACACACAGCAATGCTATATGTCATACGGGTTTGCTGACAGCTGACCACGTATGTTTCCCTGAGATAAGACGTGTTCGCCGCTGGACAGATTAGCCGAGTGAGCAGTTACACCGTGGAGAATGTCCGGTGTATCGTTTCGGAACTCGTAACGCTGGCACAAGGGAAAGGCTTCCGGTATCTGAGGCGTTTCATATACTTTTGAGGTTATGTGATACGAATGCGGAAACGGACCCAGACCAAACTTTGAGAATGCTCGTAATCTCAAATCTGCACCCAAAATATGCCGTTATGACTTATTGCTTGGGCAAAGGGACAGATATCTTAAAAATGTATAAGAAGAACATAATATGCACAGCCACACTGATGTAATCGTCGAATGTAAAGATCTCCCCCGATATATTACAGTAAAGTACGCCAAAGATGCTGTCTGTGTAAGATTCGTCGTGAGTTACATGTGGCTCGCCGTCCACAAGTCATCCACTGTTGCCCTCAGAATGTTTGTCCATACTCTTAAGTGGTACACAGGTGGAATTCCGCGCCTGAGGCTGTACTTGTCAGGGCGGTCACAGATTGATAACATCTGTTGCAAAACTAACAAAGAAGCTTCTTTAGACTAGAACGTGATAAATCCCGTCTGCAATAATTGAATCCTATTGTATCCATTCAAAAGAATCCCATCAGAGTATAAAAAGCTTTTTCTCCTCCCTACCTTATCCAATTCTCCATTTCCCCGGGATTTTCCTCTACCATCCCGTGCAACAGAGTTCCCCGGCAACAATATCGACGTGTTATCGGCTGTGTAGTCTTCGCCGTGTGACAACGGCACACTATCCATAGAATGTATGGCATTATTCACTGCACGCTACAACGAACGTACGTAATACTTCCACAAAATGTTAGCGAGAGCACCGGTTGTAATTGTGTATGTCCAATTTTGTGAAGTAGCTGAAGGCTTAAGTTGAGCGTTATGGCAAAGAAGCGTTGCGTTACATGGGGGAACGTGTATTTCACCAAGGTAGGAAGTTTGATTTTGCTTAATTGTGTCACAAATCACTTAAACTTTAGACATTTTATTATTTGTTGATTAGGGTTTTTTACAGATGGTATTGTGAGGGGTTGGTCTGGTTCCTTCTTCTTCAAGGTAGGCGACAATGCTCGGTTCTTGTGTATACGGTTTTAACCTTCGAGTTCCGTAAAAGAGGCGCAGGATATTTTTCAGTACCTGGGCGAATGTTAGGTACCCAGGACTATTTATGCTGCACCGAGTTAGTTTACTGAAGGATAGCATCAAGTTGCTTATGAAGGAGGTTTGAGATCAGTCATGTTAACTGGGGGATTGGTTGTGCCCATCAGGAGTTCCATATGATATGTTACTTATTCAGTGCTTATGTAAAATACATACCACTGCTGCCGCTGCTGCTGCTGCTACTACTACTACTACTACTACTAATGCTGCTGCTACTACTACTACTACTACTATAACCGCTACTACTGCTACTAGTGCTGTTACTACTATTACTACTACTACTTATGATAATAATAATAATAGGTACTTCGGAAAGCAATTATATAAGAGTGAAAAACGTTCAGCATGGTAACTAACATTACATGTACCACAAATTGTAACTTCAGAATAGCTGCACCACTGCTTATCCTAGAAACGAGGTTTGTTTCAGGTATATAATTGTACGTAAATAATCTGCATAAAGGTGATTAATAATAACAATAAAAATAATACTCTAGTGCCATTATCTTAACGCCACATTTGCTCAGACAGTATGAGAGTGGTTGAGTCGCCTGTTACAAATTTTTAATATCTTTTAATCGGATATTAACTCCTCCTAGCAGTCACTTTGGTTTCAAATTATGGTACTAACGCTCTCTCTCTCTCTCGGTGGGCTTAATATCTCAGAATTTTGGTTTACAATACTTTCCGTCGTCGCATGTCATGGTTCTCAAATGGGCTACATTACCTTTTACACTTCGATTGCTGATATTCTTATTGTCTATATAGTGCTGCTCTCTCGTTATATAAATATGAGTATGTGTCGTACGGAGCACTACGAACGTAACTGCCTCGTCTAAACTCGAAAGAATCGAATACAAATTTGCATCCTTATTAAAGTAACATAGCAACAAATGTACATATATAGTCTTTAATAATATAAAATCTACATTAAAACACCTAAAATGCTCCTGCTGCATTTGTCTTTAATAACTTTAGCCTGGTGTTCTTATAGCTGTTGCTTAGTTTTGCTTTTTGGGCACTGTCTTTATCCTTGCACCGTGCATTTTGTAATTTATTTAAGTAGCACACCAACAAATGCACATATATAGTCTTTAGTAATCTAAAATCTACATCCAAAACATTTAAAACGCTCCAAGCATTTTAAGTGTTTTAATGTAGATTTTAGATTATTAAAGACTATATGTGTGCATATGTTGGTGTGTTACTTAAACTACCAAATGCGCGGTCCAACGATAAAGATTACAGCCTTATATTTTTGTCATCACTTGTGACAGTCATTGCGAAGACATTCTTGTTTGGTTAAGTTTGTCTAAAACCGTATTTCAGGCCGTGGTAATCTGATGTTCATGTTCTTCTTGTTATGAACGTTTTTTTAAATAAAAATCTGCTGTTCGTTCACCTTGATAAACGTTGGTAACTGAGAGCTCCTATTCTGTCCAAAGTGCATCATTCTGTCCTTCACCTAGATGTGATTTTGCATCCTATGATACTGGGGAATGTGTTTATATTTTTAATAAAATTTGCTTTGAGACTTCATAAATTTTGTAATTACGTTGTTTTGGGTATTTTGTGTTTGAACGTCTTTTCTTATGCTTATCGATGTCATCTGTAGATACCTTGTCTCCTTTGTATTTTTGCATTTCTTTGTTTTATATGTAGTTTTTACAGTGACGTAATTAGCTTTATTGCTGTTATACAGTACTTAATCAATGAACGTAATTGAATTGAATTCAATTTACGGCCATCATAATCACTGTTTTGTTTGTTGTAATACAATAAAATTTAATATAAATTATGACGTCAGAATTTTCAGGAACGTGTTAAAGTGAGTTGTCCATGTAACAGGTAACAATGCTTTATGATGGAGACGGTAGGAACCTCCAGAAGCCTTTAGAGTACGTTCTATTTTTCAAGTTTGGCCCAAGAACAATCTGCCATTTTTGTTACACATAATGATAGCTTCAAATCTTATATGCCCTACATTGCTTTGGAACCTTATAGAAATAATATCCACTCTGTTTTATTTTGACTTCTATTGTTCAGTTCATTTAACTTTTCCAATGTATTATGCTGTAACGTCTGGAATTATGTGTGTATATATATGAGTGTGTTTGTGTGTTGTGTGTGTGTGCGCGCGCGGTCGCATACTCATTTATCTAGTTACCACGGAAACGACGTTCTGTTATTTTACTGTCGTAGTCTACTGTTGAATACATTGACATCCTAATACGATGTTACATACCAAGTAAATGTAAGTCCGTGTTAGTCCGTGCGTTTCGATAATTGAAGGCAGCCTCTGTCCGTTCACCTCGACCTTTCGGTAATTGAAGGCAGCCTCTGTCCGTTCACCTCGACCTAAGGAGATTCTACTGTAGTTTGTACTACAGGATGTGTTTAACTTCAATTTTTGGTTGTTAAACTATGGAAATATTCTTTTTGGCTTCTTGGTTTCCCTGTGTCTATAAAGAAATGCTGAGATGGAGAGATTCCATGTTGCCACCACATGCTCCTCATGTAGCCCTCCCGACTGAAATTTATTAGTAACCAATTTCATATTTTGTATACATGTACAATAACCACTGCCAACGTTTGACAACCCAATTGCAGTTAATAATGATGATGATAATAATAATAATTATTATTATTATTATTATCATCATCATCGTCATTATGTTCTGGCATATGTTGATGTCGAATTTAAGTTTGATCATTCTTTTTCCCATTGTTTACTTTTCCGAGGAGAGTGTGTCTCAAAACACATTGGAGCATTGCGGATCGCATGGGATCCCCTACCAGTTCTCAGAGGATCCGTGGATACATTTCTGTGATGGCTGTTTTGAAGTTTATTTATTTTTTAAACGAAAGTAAAAATGCTTTGCTAAAAACAATCGCGGAGCTGGTCTTATTTGCAATATGTTTGTTTCGTTTGACCGTTAGAATATCTGATTAAGAAAATTCCTGTACCCACGAAGCGAGCGAGAGTTATTCTAATTACGGTCAATTCATGCAACGCATTTTTACGTGTGCTGCTGGTATGTGTCCGTAGCTATGTGAAACAGTTTCTGAGATATCATTTTTTAGTTTTGGATACTTATCATCCGGACATTCTACAGCGTGGCGCGGAGCCGACTGACATATTTCAGATTTGAATATTGCGCCGGCGCGATAGCTTGTCGTGGTTGGCGGGAAGGGGAACGGTGGAGGAGAGGACGCAATTTCATGTGGTCAGTCGCAATGGATCGTTGGAACGTGCAACAACGTGTTACCTGTGTTCGTAGTTTCGGCGACATCGCTTTACCTGCTCGGTCGCCCGACCTTAATGTACCAGATTTTTTCCTGTGGGGGTTCCTGAAAGACCGTGTGTTCCGGAGGCGTATCATGACTATTCAAGAACTCAAACAAGCCATTGTTGATGAAGTTGCGGCTATTGATGAGGACCTACGGAGGCGCGTGTACGGCAACTTCCAGACACGCTTGCAACAATGCATTGATGTAAACGGAGGCCATCTGCCTGATGTTCAGAAAATAAGCTTATAATCTGTGGGTAATAAATAGCATACTTGGAC
>Ga0123352_10009903_pt1 | contig 14949 bp, 16 predicted proteins | sample TergutLab28metaG_FD_89700 | JGI IMG/M metagenome (GOLD analysis project Ga0123352, IMG submission 89700) | Labiotermes labralis P1 segment gut microbial communities from Petit-Saut dam, French Guiana - Lab288 P1 | ecosystem: Host-associated > Arthropoda: Insects > Digestive system > Gut ... | reverse complement strand
TGTGTGTGTGTGTGTTTGTGTGTGTGTGTGTATGTATGTATGCGTGTGTGTGGTGCGTGTGTGTATTATGTGTTTGTGTGTGTGTGGTGTGTTGGTGTGTGTAGTGTGTGTGTTTGTATGTGTGCGTAGTGTGTGTGTGTGTATGTGTGTGTGTGTGGTGTGAGTGTGTGTGGTGTGTGTGTGTGTGTTTGTGTGTGTGTCATTGGGAGTGTTCAGGTGCAAAAATAAACCTCTACACCTACAATGAGTGTATAGGAGAGGTCAGACTAAGAAAGAGGGGTAGAAAGAACGATATTTTACGAACTTTGGTAGTAACTGCGAATAAATACCTTAGAAAAGACGGCCTATGTAAGAACTAAACTTCACGACTTTATAAGAACGCATATTATGTCTTAAATTAGATACTCCATAAACTAGTTCAGCGTTAAAAGTCCGAATTGTAACTTAACTTGCAATTTTCAATATGCCAATGAACTTTGGAACATCTTTGATGCACTGAAAGCTATGTTGAACAAGTGCAAACAAAATGATTAGGCCCTGTAATTTAACTGAAATTTTAAACATTCCTGCTCGTATGCTTCTATGTTTTATGGTTATACGTTACTGGCACTTTTGACACAAAAGTTAAGAATGTGCAAAATGAATATAAGAAAGAATATCGGGCAATACATGTATGTACTTGTAAACAATGAACACGAGGATTATTAAGGGTTAAGAATTTCCAAAGTTTTTTTTTAACATATGTGTATTGAATGGAGTAGAGTTCTTTTAACTCTGATGTTTATCTGCGTTTAGTTTTATTTTTTTCCTATCTCCTAAACTTCTTTCAAAAGTTCTTGTCGTTTGACAACTATTGATTTAGCAGAACTAAGTGTGTACTTTTGCAGTCGGGAGTTAGTTTGGAAGAAGTGTTCATTCTGTGGCCCTAGTGGACTTTTATTGAGAGATACATGGATAATGTCCAAGTTATCCTGCTTCCTGGGCATGGCTATTAAATAAATTTGGGATTGTAATCCTAGAGGAACTGACGTTCGCTAAGCTGCCCAAGAAATTTCCCGTCCTTTTCGGAGCACAAAAATTCAACGCCTTTTCCACAAAGCCCATGACTACGTAATATTCTGAAAGAGATAAGTCTGGTCCACAGGACTAACAAAGGATCTATATTACTGTTGACCTTCCACCCACCCATCTATGTCACAAGTAGTTTCGTGTATCCATTTTTTCTAACTACAATTCTCTTTGCTTCCCAAATCGTTTCATAAAACTTGCAAGTCCTGCTAATACCAACATTAAAACTTTTTATTTTTTGTTTCATCCCTTTTTATATAGATGTTAAATTTGTAGCTACACAGTAAGAGCATACTTCCTTTTTCTCATGGCTCGACAGCCCTAGTGAGACTAGACCTAATGCGTGAGGTTTCTCGATCACATTCAGGCACGCCGCTCTCAGTAACACTCTTCTGATAGAGTGATCGGCTGGTCGCCTAGACCTCTGCCTGACAAATCACAACACTCAAAAGAGCCAGACATTTATTCCTTAGGGCGGATTCGAACCCGCAGTCCCTGCAAGCAAGAGGTCCTAAACCCACACCTTAGACCGCACGGCCACTAAGAGTAAGCAATTCAAAGTTAATTTACCTAAACCTCATTTGCGACCTGTTTCATGTAGGCCTAAAATTAACGAAAGGCCTTATAAACATGTATTGCATAAGTTAAAATATAAATTATTGATTATTTTGAAGTACGTACTGTACATTTTAATCTACTACTTTTATTGAGATGAATTTCAATAATTTTAATAATATTGTAACTTTAGTAAGCACATGTTTGAAACTCTATGAAGATGATGCATATGCATTGAAACACATAGATTACTTCTTTGTTTGTTTGTTTTTGGCCCGAAAGCCCCCCCCCCCGGTCCATGGCCTCCTCATTCACGAGGTTTTCTAGATCACACACAACGACGCATCACAGTCGGTAGGAATCCTCCGGACGAGTGATCAGCTTGTCGCAGAGACCTCTACCTGACAAAACACAACACTCACAACAGACAGTCATCCATGCCCCCGGTGGGATTCGAACTCACAATCTCAGCAGGCGAGTGGCCCCAGACCTACGCCTTAGACCGCGCGGCCACTGGGACAGGCGTGTAGGAGTACTTACGATATATAAAATATTATGAACATGTACATGTATTTGTATATATGTATGTGTGTGTTGTGCAAATGTTGTTCTGGATAATAAAAAAATTATAATGACGACAGTTAATTTTAATCTGCAGTTAATTCTGAATGAAAGTTTTTTTATTATTTTTATTATTTATTGCAACCAAATGACGATCTTAAAATATTCCGAGAAGTCTTAGCGTACTATTCTTGATCAGTCTTTAATTTCAGTAGCACCATAACCTCTGTATTTGGTACAACGTCATTAATAGAATGTTGGTAGTTATACATCTTTACAGAAAACATGTTGATCTAAAGTAAGGAGAACAGTAAACAGTAAACAGGCCGACTTACTCGGGATTCTGATTATTACGTATAAGGCTTGAAACAATATTTTTTTTTTAAATTTTTACAAACCCCTAAGTCCGAAAATATAAGACGACGTTTTAGAAACAGATACCGTCAGGTGACTGAGAATAGATCTGTATAAGGTACCCCACTGTTTTACTCTATGTCAGAAGATGAACCGGTACCTCCATCGTTGTGTTAAATCTGTGTATTTCTAAACTTTGGACTATGGAAAATGTCCTTTCACTTAGTGGTTATAACAAGTCATAGCTATGTTAAGTACACTGTGAACCAAGCTTCGTGTGACTGGTAATCTGTCTCATTCTGTCGGTGCAATGGTGTTAGTGTTGGTGGTGATGGTGGTGGTGGTGGTAGTGTTGGTGGTGGTGGTGGTGGCGGTGCGCACTCACACACTTGTTCAGTCACTCACTCACTCACACACACACACACACACATTTCTCCTGCCTCTGGTTTTATTTGGTTGGGTTGGGCTAATGAGCATGTTGGGAGACTTCAATAGCTTCCAAATGAAAAACGCTAGCTCCCCCTCTAATTAGGGCTTTGATTCCGATTTGCGGTGAGCGTGCGGTGGGGTTTGTTGGGGGTGGAAGAGGTGTGCGGGAGAGATGAGGTTACATGGCTATGTCCAGAATCAGCAACTAGCTACTAAATAGACATATTAATAATTATGAAGTTTAAGAATAATACATGCCTCCAGGTTGTTCATCAGGGGTAATGAGCGCTGCTAGTGGACTGCGTATTGCGTTGCTCAGTTCCTGGCTGACACGTTCTTCAGATCAGACCTTACAAACATTTCTGCAGGAGCCACGAGGCTTTCGTCGTTGTTCCAATTTCGGGTTTTGGGCGCGTTCGCAAAATTGCGAAAAGCGGCTATTAGCTTCCTCATGTCTGATGTCCGTCCGTTCGTCCGTCCATCTGTCCTTCCGTCCGCATTGAACAACTCAGCTTCCACAGAACAGATTTTCTTTAAATTTGGTATAAGAGTATTTTTCGAAAATTAGGTTAAGAAAACTCAAATTCATTAAAATCTGGCAAGAATAACAGGTACTTTATATGAAGACCTGAGTACATTTATGACAACATCTCGCTCAGTTCTACTTAGAATGAGAAATGTTTGAGACAAAAGTTACAGTGAAAATCAAAACACGCATTTTACGTTTGGTAACTTTTTTCCGAAAACTTAACGTTTATGCGATAAAGTGGAAAAATATGGTACACCCGGACAGAACACAAATGTCTATATAAAATATGTCGCATGCGCTGTGTTTCTGGAAAACTACGACTACAGACACACACTTAGAATATGTAATATTTATTGTTTTTCCACGGCAAAACCCTCTCAGCATTAGGTTGCAGGTATACTGCCTGTCTCCATTTTATAACTACACAGAACCATGATGCATTTCCGGCAATTAACCCACAGATAGGAGAAGCATTATCGCTCTAGACTTTCATTTTGGAAGTGTCAATTTGGATTATTTTCCGACACATCGATCCTGAATTTACTTGGTGGTTTTCTTCGGTTTCTACATTCAAGCGTCGATCAATTACGTTGTTTAAGCCTGGTGTTTTTCGTTCAAAAATACTTTCTAATTCATCATTTTTATTGATTTTTACAGTTTAATGCAATATTGTCATCATTAAAGTTAGCAAAATTAAGAACAATATATATAACTTCAAGGCTCGACCGCTCATCTCCCGGCGAAATTGTCCTTCATTGGATAAGAGGCTGAGTGTTTCCCTCACCTTGTCTGGACACTGGACAAAAGACAAATTTGCTGGGAATCGATTCGGCCCTTAGGTTTCTCCATAGTGGCAGAGATGATTTTTTCCGTTCAACCACGTTCAGTCCGGCCCTGGAGTCTTCAGGTTCCTACCGAGTACTGTCCACAGAGCAGAGGGTGATCCTTACTTTGTACGCAGTAGATGTGCATAAGCAAGATATCGCAATGAATGACGAACTGCTACTACTGCTGCTACTGCTGCTGCAATTACTAATACTACTACTGCTACTACTACTACTATTACTGCTACTGTTACTACTACTACTACTACTACTACTACTAATCCTGACAGCATTCTCACAGTGCATTCACTACAAGCTACAAGAAAGGCTTGATATTTTCAGTCAGTCTACAGCAGTGGAACAGTGTGCTGTTCATACCTATACCCGTTCAGTCAGCTCCCCCGCACTGCACCAGACAGGTCAAACCATCGCGGGGATCATCTCGTACTTTATGGTCTGTTTGTGCTGTGCACCTTACCCTTTTGTATTGGGTGAATACCACTCGTCTGACAAAAGCTTAGAGATTAAGGTTTTTGTTTGTTTTTGCCGCGACAGCCCCCAGTGGGCCTGGGTCTCCTCAATATCGAGGTTTCCAGATCACACACAACGACGGACCACAGTCGGTAGAACACCTCTGAACGAGTGATCAGCTCGTCGCAGAGACCTCTACCTGACAACACACAACACTCACAACAGACAAACATGCATGCCCTCGGCGGGATTCGAAACCACAATCTCAGCAGGCGAGCGGCCGCAGACCCACGCCTTAGACCGCGCGGTCATTGGGACCGTCAGAGATGAAGATATTGTAAGAATATAGGCAGTTACACCTCCACACACCTTCATTTGACTACCCCTGAACTTGAATTATTCTAACACCCCATTCCCTCTCCCATCGCCCTACAGCTTATGGAGGACGTTCACTGTAGCAACTCACACAAATGATGCCCTGTGTCAAGCGAAACAGCACTTCGTAATTAGGAAGCAGACAGTTCCTCAAGATCGAGTAGTGCTGTTATATAAGTCGACATGTACAGTACAAGTAATTAAAATGTGTCTATGCAACTTTTGTAACGATGGGAAGAATTAATTATGGCGATGTTTTGACATGCAAGACCTAGATTCTGTAATGGAAATTTGATAATTGGAGAATGAAATTTGGAAAATTATCGTAAAGTGTGAGGTATATACCTTTCTTTTGGTTGCTGGTAATTCAGCCTACACTAATTCTAAATTTTGCGCTTTCGAAGTGTAGTTCATAACATAAATCATTATGCAGGGTGCAGTTACATTAGAGGCGGGTGTGGGGAGGGTTTGGTTACGATGTGACGTCTAACGTCGGGGGGAGTTGGGGAGGGGTTTGTGCATCCAGTTACCAAAATTTCACTTTAATATTATCAATTTTTTCTACTAATTTATACTTATTTTGCATCTTCTACCTTGACTTTAGAATGTCAATAGTTACATAACTTTGATATATTTTATATATTAATTTGATATATTTGTTGCAGTGTTATATCATGCACATAGAAAATTCAGGACAAGAAATTGACCACTCACCTCTCTTCATACGGAATTTAATTAAGAAAGGACCTGTACAGTACTTCCACTCAACCATACATAAGCCTTTATATTGTGCACACGAAATATTTTAAATTTTTACAAATCTCATCATCATCATAAACATCAAGGACTGGACCCTTTGATCCTTTCCGTCTCCAGAGTTACAGCTGCTTGCGCCAACGCTTCTTCGGTCTTCCAATTGTTCTCCTTCCTCGTGGTCTGTAGTGGTATGATTTCAAAGGGATTCGGTTTTGTGGCATTCTTTGCAAGTGTGAAAGCCAGTTCCGTCTGTATTAATCTATCTTGTCTAGTATGTCTGTAATCCGTAGTTAAACACACTTTCACTAATAAGTGTGAATGATATTGAAACTAAAGTAGGCCTAATTAATTTAAAGTCTCTTCATATTTAAGTACTTGATAACATATGTGAGGGCTTGTGGTGGTGTGTTTCGAGTATGTACTGCAGTTACGTTAGAAGGGCAAGTTTGAGGCTAACACAATACATGCGACTGCTTGAGACCCCAAATTTCAAGTGGCTCGGAAAACGTTAGTCCTATTTCAGACTCCCTGTCATAAAAAACTTGAATATAAATCCTCACAAGCAGGATTACTTGAAGGTAGGACACCCAAGTTTATTTTGATTTGCGTCCTGAAGGGTCTTCAACCTGCCCTGGTTGAGGAATGTGACAGTACAAGCGTGCAGGAATCCCCAACTGTTTAATTTTTTCTTTGTGTTTTAGTCCCTTTCTTTCTCCTATTCAACCTGCAGGACTATGCTTCGTTAAATAGCGAAGTAAATGAAAAGTCAGAATAAAAGCGAGGTATGTCTAATAATTACGTGCTTCATTTGTCCACTTTCATTCTTATTTAGTGTTCTCACAACAATTAAAAAATCCATTGTCTTTCCCCTGATTCTGTTTTCACGGTTTGCACGTCCCGGATCAGAAAAAAATTCTGTAACCGTGAATCTTTTCGACACGCGTTAAGGTATCTTTCTTGTGGACTCATTTCATCGCAAGGTTGTCACCGTTACGAAACGGATGAGTCCAGTTGAAATGTGATGGCACAAGGTGACGCAAAGGAGGGGAAGTGAAGGGGAAACTGGCGAATGGAGTGGGTAGCCAGTACCCTTCACACTGCCTCGGAACATGGTGTATCCAACATTACTACCGTTGATGCGCAAACCTCGACTGTCAGTAATCGAATGAACTGACACCCCCGCCGATTTAAATGAATTCGTCTGTTTCGCCGAAAGACGAAATATGGTTTCTGTGCTTGTGCCATCACATTTCAAACGCAGTCTACAAGATGTGACACACGTCTTTTGCATCCGCAGGAATTCGAAACTGCTACGGTAGTCTGCGGGAATAAAGGGTGGAATATTTTGTAAACACTTTCTTATTAATTTGCTTGCACATGTATTCAAGCATCGCGGCACAAAATTTGTTGTTAAAAAAATTAAATGCACGGTCATTTATAGAGAATATTATTGCTTCTGTTTCTTTACTATACGAAGATATAAAAAAAAATTATTCCATTCTTTCTATTGTTTGTGTGGGCGTTAAACTTGATTTATCGGATTAGGGGAAGAAAATAGCATGAAAGTGTTCGAGAAGACGGTGATTAAGAACATGAAGAATAAAAAGCCAACTAGATGTCACTTATTATTTTATTGTACTTCTAATAGGCTCAACATGTTTCGGGCACTACTATGCCGATCATCAGGAGCTCGCGACTATGATGTTCATTACCACATTGGTCGTTTCGTTCTTGGTTTGCAGTACGTTGGAAGTTAGGTGCGGATAGGCTGGAGTAGTGTCCGGGCTGTAGGCTTTAACCTGCAGCCCGGACAGTACTCCAGCCTAACCGCACCTAACCTCCAACCTACAGCAAAGCAAGAACGAAACGACCAATGTGGTAATCAACATTATAGTCGCGAGCTCCTGATGATGGGCATAGTAGTGCCCGAAACATGTTGACCCTATAAGAAGTACAATAAAATAATAAGTGACATCAAGTTGGATTTTTATTCTTCAGTTATCACAATGATGCACGGTCCAATAAACATCAGATAAAGAACATATTTGGACCTAACAAGAGAAAAACAAAAATAAAATTAAAGAAACTCTAATTAGGGGCTTCGTCACGTGCATTCCTCGCTAACTATCATTTAGACAATAAAATCGTGAAGCGTGAGACGTCCAGACATGAGGCAGGCATGAGGAAGAGCACCATATGGGGTTTTGTGGGGGAAACTTTAAGGAAAGGAACCACTTGGAAGACCTAGGCCTAGACGGATTATATTAAATCTCACGGCATGGCCTATACTGCATTCATCTGGTACAGAATAAATACAAGTGACTGGCTTTTTGTGGACATGGCAATGATTCTTCAAGCTTCATAAAATTCAGGGAATTTCTTAACCAACTCAGAAAATGTTAGCTTCTCAAAACGGCTCTGCTCCTCAGACTTATTAGAGTTTGTTAATATTAAACATGTCAAGAGACACTGGAAATAATAGTTCGAGGTTTTAGTTAATGATGTCATACATGAGATTTTAGTTACGGCCAGTTTTAATGAAATTTCAAATTCCAAACTGAGCCTCGTTTAAAGTGTGTTTTGTGCTAGGTGCAGACAGTGCCATTGCACATTCACTTCGCCGCACTTTTCAGTTTAAACTCTAAACACTGTATTTTAATCAACATTAATTCAGTATTTTCAAAGACAAAAAAACATTCCTAATGAAACGACAATATATCGTGTCCCAAACAATTCTTCAGACTGAGATTCGCGCACTACCAGAGAGTTGGGTTGCAAACACAACATCTGCCAAAATGTTGTACCGACAAAAGAATTAATTCTCCTTATATTTTCTTGATTGATGAGAATATTTGGACCTAGGAGGGACGAGGTAACGGGGGAGTGATGGAGACTGCATAACGAGGAGCTAAATGATTTGTACTCCTCACCCAATATTGTGCGGGTGATAAAATCGAGAAGAATGAGATAGGCTGGGCATGTGGCGCGTATGGGTGAAGAGAGGGGGTGTATAGGGTCTTGGTGGGGAAACCGGAAGGAAAGAGACAACTGGGGAGACCTAGGCGTAGATGGATGGATAATATTAGGCTGGATCTCCAGTACGTGGGATGTGGGTATATGGACTGGATTGGGCTGGTCCAGGATAGAGACAGTTGGCGGACGCTTGTGAGAGCGGTATTGAACTTTCGGGTTCCGTGAAATGCGGGGAATTTCTTGACTAGCTGCAAACCAGTCAGCTGCTCAAGAAGGACTCTGCACCATGGAGTAAGTAGGTATAATTTCTTGAGAAATAACCTGCCTACATATCTCCTATAAAACTGTGTATCGGTGGGTTACGACAAATTTTTGTGTCATAAGCGACACGTTGTTATAGAACTTGAGGTTCGAAGTGCGGTAACTGTGACATTGCGGTCGTCTGTGACGTGGGCCATGAAGTGTGTCTGGCAGATAAAACGCTCGCCCACACTCTTTCTCTGAGATTAATTTCGACACTTTCCTCAGCGTCTAGGTCGCCCAAGTGGACTGAGTTCTTCAGCATATCACGTTCTCATCGACTTGAGTACAAGTGGCATAAAAATATTTCTTTCGATTAGGGTGGTCGCGTGGAGTATAGGTGACGTAACGTTTTAACACTTTGGCGTAGTTGGTTACAATACAAAACGGAACAATGATTTAGGCTTACGCCTGTGTTTTTCTTTGTAGATATTGTCCTGTGTAGCTAGCGACCTTGCTGTGAGCCCGTATTCCGTCCAAGGCCTTCTACTGAACGGAAACAACAAACATCGGTTTCAGAAGTTAGTACTGAAATGGAGCAAGTTAGAAGGTCTAAAGATGATGAAGGGGAAGAACAAGAACAACATTTGGCAAAGTGCAAATGTAAAGTCCTATTTCTTTTTTAATTTTCCCACGTCCCATTTTACTTCCATATACTCTTTTCATACAATCTTATTATCTTTTCCTCCCTGAAAATTTGAGGTCAAGCTTCGCTCTTAAGTGAAACAACAGCTGAAGTTATTACGTATCTCGAAAGCACATAATCAAATTAGGTCTTCAGGTATAAATTGGATTAATAACATCGCGAACATGATATAATAAACATGGGTTTAAATATACACACAAATGTGGCTACATCAGCTGGTCATTTCTTGTATTATCTCTGACGTCCTTGCTCGCATGTAATCACAAAATCCCTCACCTGCTAGACTGTAGAGAAAAGGTCGCCATCCAGGACTAGCAGGACGTACACAAACAGTTATGACTGAACGGGCGAGTGAGAAACACCAAGGAAAAATTTCCCCCTTCACATAAAATAAATAACGCGTGGACTTGCGGCAGCAATTAATAACGACCAGCCGCTCCCCATGCCGGCCAGCGGCTGGAGTACATGTCACCCTAATCGAGGTGCGCCCCTCCCCCGCCCACCCGCTAGAACTCTGCTTCCATAGGAGACACGGGTCATTAAATAACAGGCATGTCTTCCCGACTATTTTTCTACCGGCTACCTATGTCCTCTCGCTTACAATGTACTGACATCCTCCCACAAATTGTGCCAATGGCAAAGATTTGTAAGAAGGGTTGGAGATCATTTATTTTACAAAGTAAGCGTATATGTACTTCGAAGGAAAGCATTATTTAGGATCGCGTAGTTTGCTGTAAAACAACCGGAAATCTTAAACACTACTGATGGGAAAATGACGTTAATTAGGTAGGGAACGACATCAAAATAATTAGTAAACAGCAGTGAAAAGCCAACATTTAGCTCAATACATAACCATCAAAGCGCCACAGTTAAAAAGTAAATTACTCGCAGACATAAATAACAAAAACGTTTGGGATAAATAATTTCAGAATCGATAGGCCTAACAACAAACTTGTACGACGAACCGAGAGTTCCAGTTTTAAGGAAACAAAGACAACAACTTCGATTAAAATAGTTTCTAACTGCTTTTGCTTTTGTTGTAACTTATGTTCATGTAGCTTTATTGTGACGGTCTTCTGTTCAAAAAAATAAAAAAACAATCTCTTTACCCAAATCAGCAATATAACAAAGGTCTTTGCACAAAATTGTAATTCTTGGAAATGACAATACGTGAAGTACTGACTTCGAGATTAAGATGTTAATATTGAATTTATAATATTGTTTACAATTCACAGATCATAAGATACAACTTCATGACAGCGAGGATGAGAGGAAAACGATTTGTAAAACTGGAGAAGTTCTCCGTTACGCCTCACATTCCAGCATTGTGTAACCCGGAAAACTTTGAACCTGAGACCTTCAGAATAGGAGGAAATTTTGTAGAACTCTCCACCAAGACACTCGATAGTAAATTTCCTATTCATGTGCTTTTTCATGACACGCTTCCCTGATTACACCCATTACTGTACTGACTGTTGACGAATTTTGGTATTAGAATCACCGCTGTGAAACTTCGAGTTTATTAAATTTTGTTCGTAGTATGGAAGAATTATGGCATCTCAAAGTCGTCTTTTATATGCGAGAGTACTCAGTCGTTTGGGAATTATCCACATACCACAAGACTATAAACGCTGATATAGACATACACACACACACACACACACACACATTTCTGGAATTTCATTGCCAATACTCAGATGTAATAATGCAAATATAAAACATATTAATTTCCCTGCACTAAAAATGAGTTTATTTTGCTCTTGTCTACAAAACTGCTAAGAAGACAAATGTTGTGTGGCATAAATATTAGCAAAACCGAAATTTATATTCGTCTTTTTTTTTCAGCCAATATAAATTCAAACACGAAACGTGTGGGATGCTTCGGATGGCTCATATTTGTTCCTGTAGCATCGTGCGCATTATTAGAGGAATACATAGAGGATTGGAAACAAAAAAGTTTGTGGGTAAGGGCTTCAAAAGTTTATGTTGTTTAAGTTTATGCAATAATTTGCACACTGTTCGTGCAGTGTAACTTCTTGCCTGATCTCCTTCCATCGTTTGTGCTTAAAAATTACTCCGTCAGAGAACAGTCTGATTGTAATATGCATATAGCGAAACTGATAGTGTCAATTTTCGAATGGTCTGATAACAGGGCAAAAAAATTTCAACGTGTTACATTTCACGGGTTATTTTAAACACGTATTTGATGGTACTGTGAAAGGGAATAACGCGATAAATATTTACGTTAATCGTACAACATGGCATTCCGAAGTTTCAAAATAGTTCTGGTCTAAACTTATTCCCCGGAAATTTTATATTTGTAGTTCCGTGATCGAAATTCGAGGTTGAAGAAATCCAACTAGATGCAAAAGTATGCAGATATTTATTTACTGCTAAATTACTGTACATGTTTCGGGCGTCCATCGCGCCCATCATCAGGTGTACATAAAACTCTAGTTGCAGCCTCTTGTACATATTCTGTCCGGGAAGCGAGCTTCTTGAAACGTGACCAAATAAAGTCACGTTTGAAGAAGCAGTACATGAAACTGTAGTTGCAGCCTCTGGTGCAGATCATACTATCTGGGAATTGGTCACGTTTGAGGAAGCTTGCTTCCCAGATAGTATGATCTGTACCAGAGACTGCAGCTACAGTTTTATTTACTCCTGATGATGGGCGCGATGGACGCCCGAAACATGTAGAGTAATTTAGCAGTAATAAATATCTGCATAGAGTTATTCCTCGTAGTATATATGTGTGTATGTGTATATCTATGTATTATGTATTTGTGTATGTATTTATTATGTGCATATGTGTGTATGTATTTATGTGTGTATGTATGTATGTATGTATGTATGTATGTATGTATTTATGTATGAATTTATGTATGTATGTATTTATGTATGAATGTATGTATGTACGTATGTATGTATGTAGGTGTGTACGTATTTATTATGTATGTATGTATGTATTTATGTATGAATATATGTATGTATGTATGTATGTATGTAGGTGTGTACGTATTTATTATGTATGTATGTATGTATGTATGTATCTATGTATGAATGTATGTATGTATGTATGTACGTATGTATGTATGTAGGTGTGTACGTATTTATTATGTATGTACGTATGTATGTATGTATGTATGTATTTATGTATGAATGTATGTATGTATGTGTGTACATATTTATTATGTATGTATGTATTTATTTATGTATGTATGTGTGTATGTATGTGTGTACATATTTATTATGTATGTATGTATGGATTTTCGCCTCGGAGATAGACTGCTCTGACTGACGCTTATTATAAATTATCTGAGTCTCTCAATACAACACCGAAAAGTTTAATTATGATGTCATGTGAGATTGTCTGGAACATATTATAAAATACACGTCATCCTCCATCCTTCTGCACTACGTTCACCTCCATTTCATTGACTGTTATTATACTGACACGTATGAGGAAGATGTGGGAGTGTCTGGTGCGGTGCGGCGACTGCTGGCTGCAGGTGGGACTACTGAACTGCTATTGATAGGGGTGACTAATTGCTATGCGACTGCATACAACGAAAATATAAAGCATCTCGAGTAGCCTGTAGTGAGCTTAGGTTTTGTGGAAATGCTGTCAAGATGGGTTGCAGCAATTCGTCATCTTGCGCGTGCGAACTTATCGCTTTCGGAGCAGGGTTCATCTCCTGGTTTGTGGACAGTACAAAGCTTCCCTGCCGGAAAAAAAGAATTCTTTTTACTGACAGATTGTGTATTAATGTTTTATTCTAATGAGCTTCAGATGAGAGTAAACTTCTGCAGGGTGCGTATGGATCGTGCACTTCAAAAAGTACATGATACTCAGAATATTAACAATTAGTAGACTTATGTCGAATCAAATAGCAACAGAGATATTTGGAGAATTTTCGAACTACTGTCTTGAAACATGCAACAAATATTCTGTTTCAACTATTTGCATAATTTGCATTCATGGTCATAATAAAACTCATTCGACAATACAACTTTAGAAAATGATGGGTCGTGCTATTGTTCAGGCAGTGATTTGATAGCCTTTCACAGCGGAATCCCAGGTTCAGTCCCAGTTCAATCCTTGTCCGATTTCAGGCGGAAAAAATGGCACTGTGTCATTTCTCTGTTGGGTACTTCAGTTTCCCCCTATTACCATTCCACCAGTTTTTTTAAAAACACATTCCTGTACCTTCCACAAACACTATATGATCTTCACAATTGAGAGCGAAATTAATTAACACAATAAGCAAATGTAAGGAAATGAAACAGGGAATTTTGCTAATGTTAGAAATTTTCAGACGGATTTAAAGTTTGTCTGCCCTGATCCTACAGAGGATAGCGTAGGACAGCGAGGTTATATATATATACTCATACACACATACATACAAACACACATTTGTACACACAGAATACATATATACATACGTACATACACATATATACGCACATAATAAATACATAACAAATACACACATACACATATATATATATATATATATATATATATACATACGCACATACACACATAAATATACACACATACTTACATACACATATATACATACATAAGTGTATACATATATTTATACATAAGTGTATACATATATTTATACGTACGTACATACGCACATAATAAATACGTACACACATACATATACACAAACATACATATATACATACACACATACGTACATACAGACATATACACATACATACACACGTACATACATACATTACATAATTAAATACATACATACATACATACGCACATAATAAATACGTACACACACACACACACATACATACATACATACATACATATATACATACACACATACATATATACATACATGCATACATACATACATAATACATGCATACATACATATATACATGCATACATACATACATGCATACATACATGCATACATACATACATGCATGCATACATACATACATACATGCATACATGCATACATACTTACATACATACATACATACATGCATACATACATACATGCATGCATACATACATACATACATGCATACATGCATACATACTTACATACATACATACATACATACAT
>Ga0123352_10009901_pt1 | contig 14951 bp, 9 predicted proteins | sample TergutLab28metaG_FD_89700 | JGI IMG/M metagenome (GOLD analysis project Ga0123352, IMG submission 89700) | Labiotermes labralis P1 segment gut microbial communities from Petit-Saut dam, French Guiana - Lab288 P1 | ecosystem: Host-associated > Arthropoda: Insects > Digestive system > Gut ... | reverse complement strand
TTTTTATTTTATTGTACTTCTTATAGGCTCAACATAGGCTTTAGCCTGCAGCCCACACACTACTCCAACCTAACCACACTTGACCTCCAACCTACAGCAAACCAAGAACGAAACGACCAATGTGGTAATCAACATCATAGTCACAAGCTCCTGATGATGGACATAGTAGTGCCCGAAATATGTTGAGCCTATAAGAAGTACAATAAAATAAAAAGTGGCATCTAGTTGGTTCTTATTCTTCAGTTATCAAAGATGACAATGTTCCTTCTGTTCTAACCACACTTCTTGTCTTTTGTACACATGTTTTACACATATTTATTGATTTAATTCAAGAGAGACGTATTAAATTCATCCAATAGGTGGCCATCATGTTATTGATAACAGGTATAAGTACCAAAACATCTATAATCAAGACAGAATGAGTCAGTGGGCAAGTTAGGAAAACCACAGTGTATGGTTTAGTTACAACTTTATTACCCATGGATGTGTAAAATTTGAACTATGCAGGATAAAACATTGTAGTGATGGTGTTGCCATGATAATCTGGTACGTTTAAAACTTGCAGTGGGCAGTCATTAGAATGGGTGGATAAGAGATGACCAGTAGCTATTGCAAGATATGAAATTTATACAAAATATTGGTTTTCTGTTCTATTTAATCTGATATTATTGAAGGCCCAGTTGATGTACTACTTGGGCATATTGATATGTAAATTAATTTATTGATTTTGGAACAATCTAAATGCATGGTTTGACCTCCAGTATCTTTTACAGATCCTTCAAAGATAAAGGTAAAGTTGTCCCTGTACATGTCATTAAGGCATATAGGGGGAGGAGAGGTATAGCTCCACCCATTCTTAACCTCAGTGCTAGGTGGAGGTGAGTGTTCAGTTTAATACCCTGGCTGCTTTACCCCTGGGGAAAGAATGCTCTGTACCCATAGACTAGGTGGCTGGGTAGGCTCTGTAGCCAATATGGATGTTTTGAAAAAGAAATGAATTTACCTTCTTTGCCGGGAATTGAACTTCGGATTGTCCATCCTGTGGCCTAGTCATTGTAATGACTGAGCTATCTCAGCTTCCCTGGCACCCCTAAGTCTTTCCAAAATTAATACCTCTGTTTAAGGATTCTGTAAAAATTTCTCAGGCCAGCAGCCACATCAGGTGGTTGAACAGCAAGTAAACCAACGTTTCAAGAACAGAGTTGCTTCAACCACTGGATGTGGCTGCTAGCCTGAGACTGTCTTATTGAATTCAGTTGCTGTGATGGCTTTAGATTCTCTATTTGTTAAAGGATGTCTGTGTTGTTCCAAAATGAGGTGTGTGAACAGACATTCTGTGTGACTGACCACGCAAACTGAAATTTAGAGCCGCAGTGGTCATTGTCCACCTAGGAGTCTTCAAAATTGCGACCACAAGGAAACACCAGTCTTCAGTAAAGTGATTCATGCACATGTGTGCTGTATTTGTTCTTATTCCTTCTATAAACTTCCCATGTTTCCTTCATAAGGAAAGTTACTTCTCTGTGAATTAATTAGTTATTTACTTATTTATCGATAAGTATATATTTTATGATATGATGTTCTGAAACTTTTCTTAATGCATATTAATCTTATCTCTTTAATTTGACTTTCAGGTGACCATGCATCGTGATAAATTCTTATTATAAAACCAACTAGATGCACTAATTTCTTAAATTTATTTTTGGAATAAAACTGTACATGTTTCAGACAGTTCCTCTGTCCATCATCAGGAGTATTTCAATGCACACACAACAATGGTATATGTCATACAGGTTTGCTGACAGCTTGCGAGCAGTCTCCTGCTTGCAAGCTGTCAGCAAACCTGTAGGGCATATACCATTGTTGTGTGTATAGTACCAGACTCCTGATGATGGACAGAGAAACTGTCCGAAACATGTAGAGTTTTGTTCCAAAAATAAATTTGAGAAATTAGTGCATCTAGTTGGTTTTATTGTAAGAATATATATTTATAACTTTTTGTATGAATGTACATGTGGGAGCCTTGAACTGAATGCGTACTATGTAATGATTAAAGAAGATGGCTGTAGTAATGTTATAATATTTCCTGTAGGAACACATCTCTGTGTTTGTCCTGAATGGTTATGAAGACCTTGAGCTGTTCAAGGACCTAGAAGGAGAAGATTTAGACTACTTGGGTATCAGCAACCCGGATCATCGAGCCAAGATCCTTACAGCTGTTGAACTGCTCCATGACTATGATTGTATGTTACTGTGAAATTTTATATAATTATAACAACCGGTTGACATATTGTATTTTGAAATCTGGTAATAGCCAGACAAATATTTTGGTCGCTGCGTTTCTCCATTAAATTTTTAGTGGAAATATGATGTTTGTTGTTATGTAAATTATACATGAGGTAATTGTTTCATAATGATTAATTGTTTCCGGCCTCTAAGGTTGTTTGATATAAACATATTATTAATATAAATATTAATAACCAGTGTCAATGATAATGTTTAAACTGTTTTAGAGTGTGATCAAAAAGTCTTTGTGCACCAACTACTCTATTGTAATTGTCAGGTGCACAGAGACTTTTTGATCACCTTGTATTTAACCTTTGCCCCATAAAGTGGGTGCTAACATTTTGGTACATGGTTTATGGAAATATATTATTTGAATGGAAAAAAACAAAATTATGAAACAAACGGCTTTTGGTGGATAATAAAACAGAGACAATGCAGCATGCCTTAACACCTTGCTGATCGGACGGTCTTTTAATTAAATCCCCCCAGGTCCCGGTCGGTTTAAATGCTTTGGATGTTCAACCCCATAACATATTGTTACTTACGGTTTGCCATTCTAGATTATGCTCCTGAGCCCCAGACTGCAGAAACTGCATGTAGATAGTCTAGTAGTTCATCACTGAATGGTATTTCTCAAAGCAAGACCATTTGTGAAGCGGAACAATACAGAATTTACAAATGTATCTAGTTTCACTTCACTTCTTATGTGCAGCACACACTGTACACTGTCTTGCAGGATAATTCCTTTTTCCCTCCTCACCACCAACAATTTTTTCAAGTTTGTGTGTTCTGAAATCACCGGAGAGTCTGCCTGGTGGGTCCTGCTTAGGCCCGTTTGGTGTTGTTTGCTTATCTGGCAATTGAAGTTCATCAGAATTGGACCCACTTCGATTCTGGACCTTTGATATCCAGGACCTTCCTACCTCATGCAGGATGTTCTTGTACTTTACTTTTTTTGTATGCATTTAGTGTCCTGTACACAAAAAAAATGTGTTGAAGAGAGCACAGTTTAGCAGATACAGTACCACTTTTGTCGACTATTTTACAGTTTTCCTCAGAACTAAGTAATAACTTAGGTACTGGTCTGCCCTGTCTATGACCTTCATGAAATTATTGTACTGGACAGTTGCTTAAGGCTAGTTTATTTCCATGTTTGTTTTCCTGTCTCTCTGCCCTGTGTTTACAATTTTTGCCTCATGGATCGTACTTATCATTCGCACAAGTCTTTTGTCCTTCCACACTTGCACCATTACATCACCTTTTCTCCGGAATGCTGAATGCCCTTTTTTTCAAGCACTTGCCCTACCCTTCTAGGTCACGTGGAATGCCCCTGTTAGCCCTCATAGTGCCACAGACTCTCACATTTCTGTCTAGCAATGTTTGATCTAATCTCACACTGTTATAAAGATTGTCTTGATAGATGTGATGATTTTGGCCAAAGTTTCTGTCTAAAAGTGATAACACTGTGTCCTCCAAGTTCTTTCCCTCAACTGAGTATATCTCCATGTTGCGGATATAACCCGATACTGCCCCACACACCATTCTCACCAGCACTCCATATTTTGTTATTTTCCCTGGATTCTATGCCCTAAACTTCAAGTGATCCCGCCATGGGATCATGGCTTTATCAAGTGACAGTTCTTGTTTTGGGCTGTATACTGACCTAAATTTCTGTACAAAGTATTCATACATGGGCCAAATTTTGAATAGGCGCCCTGAATCCTGTGTTTGCTGCCTGTTGTCACTAAAATGCCAGGCCTGCCAAATGGATTCAAAATGGTTCCTACTCATAGTGTGAGGAAAAATGGGCATGGAAATTGTGGGGTCAGTGGACCAATAGTCTCTTATACTTTCCTTTCTGATTTGCCCCATCAAAATTATTAGTCCCCAAAACCTTCTCATTTCTTCACGTCAGTGTTTTAGGCGAGACTTTACATTTTTCAGCATTCTGACTATGGTAAAGGTTAGACCGTTCAGTAAGTAACAGTGTAAGATCGTCACCAGTGATTGAACTCATGACTTCAACAACAGGCTCAGGGTTATCAATTACTATATTCAGACATGCGGTTCCAAGTAAAGGCTCATTGCTTGGTTTTTTATCAGTTTTACTCCACACATCACTTGCTTTATCATCGGAGTTCTCCGGTTCACTACTTTCTTCCTCTATTGTACTAGTTTCACTGTCACTAGTAGCAACTATGACACAAGATCACAATTGTCTACGTGAACTAGTTGCGGAGACATCACTGTCTCTGTCCAAACTTTCATTGTCACTATTATCAGGACCATCACAATGTGTATCCACATATAATGCATACAAAATATCGTCCTCTTGCAGAACATTCTTATGCAAAGCCATGATTGCAACTGAAGGAAAACAGACAGAGTATCTGAATGAGTGATCACTTTGTTGCAGGCTTAGTTTCTAAAAATAAGGGGTAATGACCGATCTGTTTATTTGTAACTTGAGACCCAAGCAACCTGCATTAAGCTGTCGATAACCTTGAAGCGAAAATCGAGCCAGACCAGCTGACAAACGAACGAGCAGGACGTCGTGTAAAAAAAGTAGAAATGCGTGACCCATCAACAATGCACTGGATAGCAATCACGCATTTCTACGTGGGCCGGCGGCAAGGTGTTAAGAATACAGTGAATTCCCTTGTGGCATAAATATATAAAATAAATTTCCAGTGTTGTATTCCAATGTAATATGAATGCACATCCTTAAAATACAGGGTGATTCTCTCACTAGAGGCCCGAAACTATTGTCTGTGTAAACAGTCGAAGAGTGCGGGTTTCTCGTTCGTAAATACTGGCAAACAGGTTCATTTAAAGCATGCCAGATGGCATTTCGAACGGAATTTGTTGAAAGACGTGCACCATCGAAGTGTTGCATCCAGAGATTGGTTAAAAAGTTAGAGACAAGGGGAAGCCGATCTAACGCCTGTCGACTTCTTTCTTTGGCGGCCTATTGAAGGGCAAAGTGTACAAAAATACACCCCGCACAATCGAACAACTCGAAGACGCTATACGCCAAGAGATTCAAGCTGTCAAATTTGACACTTTGGGAAAAGTATTCCAGAATTTGGAGAAACGAATTCCAGTGTGCTTGGATGTGAAAGGAGACCAGTTTCAGCATCGATTAAGAGCAGGTCCTGTTTTGCATCGTTCCCGGTATGTGTATATAAATTTTCAAGTCATTATCTCAATAACATAATTTTTTATAGACAATAGTTTGGGGCCTCTAGTGATAGAATCACCCTGTATTAAATAGCCTCCGAATCCATTCTGTCATGACATGTGGAATAATCATGTGGGAAAATACAGCAGCCACCAAAAAGAGTATTCTGTATTCAAAGAAAATTGTTAGAACAATGACAAGCACTGAAAGGAGAGTTTCTTTTAGGTAAACCTAACATTGCTGTACTTGGCACTGAATCCTTATTCTTGGTATTGTTTTTGCTGTGGACAACAAGAATAATTCCAAATAAATTCAAACATAAACTTTTCTCAATTATTATCAAATATGTTTCTGATGGTGGTAATGGTTCTGTTATTTAGGGTTCCACACTCCCCTCCACCCCCGGCTGTAAATAGAATCTTACTATCATATATTTATACTTGTATCTGAAACAGATATTGTATTGCTTCATGACATGGTCTGCATCATTGGCTTAGTCCTGTGAAGGATCCATATGATTTAAATAAATTCTGTTTTTTTATGTATCATATTTTAAAGACTATTAGAGACACCAGAGCATAAGCCATACACAGATTTTGGAGGAAAAACTGTAAGGAATGGATTGACTGTGATTTTGGGCTCCACAGTGCATATCTTGTGCAGAAATTTTGGGGATAAAAAGTGCTTGACATTCTTGGCAATACAGAAAGTGGACATGACCTTTAGTAAGTTCTTTCCATCGTCAACCACCATTCTGAAAATGATTCTGTCATCATAAACCATTGCCAGTTGAAACAGAATAAAGCATTGCCTACATTTAACTTTTCGTCTTTATACAACACATACTAAATAACTTTCAAGTGGCTTGAACTTCAGTACTTAAATGTGACAGTATGAAAGGTGTATCAAAAGGTTATATACATTTTATTCAGAACTGAACCATGTTGTGAAGTTTGTTTTTTATGTCTAGGAAGTGTGTCATCCCCGTTGTTGTGTGTGAAACTTGGAAAATTGTATGTAGTCAAACACAACTGTGTCACGTGAGGTGTATTTAATGACTATATAATGGACAACTACATGTTTCGGCCTGTACTGGCCATCTTCAGATTGTCTTAGGGGAACTTAAGATCTTACTATAAGCATGCACGCGCACATGGTGTAGAGATCTCTACATATGGGCCTTATTAGCAAAAACAAAGACAAAAACAGGAATCTAATAAAAACAGCACAAAACAAAAACAGATACAGAAAAATAAAGCTATTGTGGGGGTGTGCTGGGCAGGTATGAAGTTCTGTAGTCGTGCAGAGGCCTGTTCATTGTCCTTCTCCTCAATTATGCTGCGTTGTGGGGGGTTCGAGTTGTCCGTTATATAGTCATTAAATGCACCTCATGTGACACAGTTGTGTTTGACTACATACAATTTTCCAAGTTGTTTTGTATGAATTCAGAGTAGGAATCTTGTTTTTCATAGCTTTTGATGCCTTTGTAAGTCTCCTGCTCTGCCATTGCTTACTTACTGCTCTGTGTCTTACAGCACCGGACAGTCCAGAGGACACTGACGGTGATGGACCAGTATCTAGCAGTGAGGACGAGGATGATGATGCTGGCTCTGTTAGCCAACACTCAGAATGTTCAGCCTCACAGCAGCAGCATCAATTAGATGCTTCCAAGTCTTCCTTCCAACGACTCCAGTTCCCTCGTGACTCCGGCTGCTATGACTCGTCCATCACTGCAATGAAGGAGTATCTGCATACACGTCACCACCACCGTCTTCACAAGAAGCCTGTCCCAATGGGTTCTGACCTCCAGCACCACCACCACAGGTCCTGTCGGAGCTCCTCCTCAAAGTGCAGCAAAGAGGGCAGAGATCCAGTGAAAGAAGGATATATGGGCATGCTGAGGCCACAGTCAGACTGCACAGTGAGGACGTGTATCGACAGTAGAGAAGTTCCTAACAATTTAGATGCAGGTTTGATTACATCGTTACAGCACCCTCTGCTTCAGCAGAGTTCTGGTGGAAGTGGTAGTGGTGTAGGTGTTGGGACTGTGGAGGGTAATGAGGTGAGATACAGAGGGAGTGCTGGTAATGTGCAGGGTGCTGTGACTGATGTTGACTCAGATAAACAAGGTATAGTTCACAAAACTTCTGTTCCTCAACTGCAGACCTTCCTACCTAATATACCTGTCACTTCTTCCAGTGTGACAGTTTCCCCCATTACTCATTTACCGTTGGCTGATTTTACGGGTATAATGGGTGGTGGGAGAAGTTTAATTAGTGCTTCCTCCATTTCTGCTTCCATTTCCTCTTCTTCCCCAGTAAGGACTTGTGCTGGAAATTCCTTTAACGCTGAATATAAATCCGATTCATATGTGGTAGCACGGGGGAAGCGTGTGACTGTGGAATCTTGTCGCAAGACCGGAAGTCCGTCAGCTTCGTCACCTGTTGGAAGTTTGAGGTGCAGCACCAAGCAGCAAGTCCCACTGGATTCCCCTAGCAGTAGACGTTCACCGTCCAATCCGTTCAGCGCTGTCGCAACGAACACCTCCGTGATAGATGTTTCACCCCAAGTTGCAGCATCACAGTCTCCTTGTAGTGTAGCTGGCAGTGGAACAGTGATAGCTTCAGAGGATTCCTGTGAGACAAACACCAAACTGACGATGGTAAAGTATGTGGTAGGAGGCAGCAGTGATTTAGGACTCGGTTGTGAGAGTGGTAATGTGATGGGCATCGGACGAGGAGGTTGCTGTCTGAGCGAGAAGTCTAGTGACTCTGGGGTCAGCTCCAGTTCACTTTCGTCAGCAAATCCGAAGGATAACTGTGGTAGAAAAGAAGGGAGAGCACTTGTTCCAAATAATGCGGGTCAGCCTGCCATGGAGAGTCCTACGAGAGGCTTCGTCAACTATGGCAGCTGCATCATCGGTAATCACCGATCGTCTCCAACTACCAATACCAATAAAGGTCTTGTGCTACAAGGCCCTGATACAAGTTCTTATCAGTGAAGTAATATCAAGAAAACTTGACAACTCATATCAAAAATAGTCAATAATATGTTAACGTATCCTAGTCTTTTGTTATCCTTTCTGATGTATAGTTTTAACTGTTGTGATGGGACATGAGGTAATGAGCTCAAATTTGTCACTGCTATTCTCTGCTTCCTGCTCTTGTTTTCTTTGACTGTTTGGAGAAGCAATGTAATTTATAGTGATAACTCTACCAAACCCCTTTCATCATAAATCCCTGTAAAAATATAGTAACTGAGCAATACAAGACATTGAATGCCTTGTTCACACTTCGAGAACAGAATAAAACTGTCTTCTTTTGAAAAAAGTTTTTAGCCTTAAAGGATTCTACCATTGTTTAATGGCAAGAAGCATGTCTAGTGTTTTGTGCGTTGTCCATTGCATTGGGTTTATTTTACCAAAACAGTTTAGAACACCGTGCCAGTTGAACAACGAGGAGAATGATCCTAATCTTGTGGTTCTGTTCGAAACAGCTGGTCGTTACACCCAAGACAGTGGATAGTGTGCGAAACATCAGCAAAACTTACTGGCTGGGTCAGTTTTTAAATGACACAAAAGTATCTTCATATGCCTCAGGAAATATGTGTAGATTGCACATTGCATTTATGTGCTTTCAACTGTCTGGTACTTTACTGTCATCAGAAACATTATTGACAGTGATGTATTTTGTAGCTTAATGTCAGGCTTCAACTGGAAATTGAGGCTTCTCTCTGTTACTGCAGAAAACATTGCATTATGGCTTATGGTGCTGATGTTAATTGTGCGATGAAGATGTAGCCGTATCCGAAACACCAGAATACAGATGCTGTATTGTGCACTAGTGGGGAGGCTGGTTTTGAAGGCAACACAGTAAATGCCCATATCTCATCATCAAAATGCAGAACATAACCACAGTATAAAGCTGGGTGGTCCCCAGGGCTGGTCTGGACATGTGCGGAAAATCTCGCCCCCCACCGGGATTCGATCCCCGGACCATCCAGCCTGTAGCCAGTCGCTATACCGACTACGCTACCTGGCCCACTTTAAATGTGGCAGATATTAAATATTTGGGAGTGACTAACCAAACAAAATTGTTTTCACAAAGAAATTGAGAGCATTCAGATTGTCTAGTGTGTGATGCTGTTACTGTGTGAAGGATGCACAGCATTTCAAAGGAACTGACTGTCTTTTTCTTCAAGGTCAGGCAGACCAACAATACTGTTACAGTGATGGCACCAGATTCTTCTTGAAGTTTGTTTCACCCAGCAGCACAGCATCGCTTTGCACCAGTCCTGAATCCTCAGTAATGCCACTGTGAGAGTCTAAAGTCACAAAAATTAACAGCAGATTACATTTGCTGATTGCTTGCTGCCTTTTAATTTCAGGAATTTTTTGTTTTCCTGTCTGTCAAAAGTTGTACAGGTTAGAATGTGCAGAATTACAGTTCTACCTGATTTATTTATTTATTATTTAGTTTTTATTTTTTATTTTTTTCACATTCGTACCGTGCATCTTAATATTATCAAAGTTTTATTTACTCACCAACTGATGCACTTGTGAGTTGTCTTAAAAAACAGTATTAAAATTTACATTAAAACAGCTCCAACATGTTTCAGTGTTACAGTTACACCATCATCAGGGAGCGCATTAATTCGTGCTTACTAAAGTTACAGTTAAAATAGTACATCAAAATACATCGGTGTGTGGTTAATACATATACAGCGATACCTCGGCTAACGAGTGACCCTGCTAACGAATTTTTCGGCTAACGAAGATTTTTTTCGCTGTTTTTCAGACTCGGCTAACGAATATGGATTCAGCTAACAAATGTTTTAATGGATGTGCGCGCTAACATAAAGCAGCAAACATGAACGGTCGGGCCATCCCAGGAGCTTATCTTTTCCGCCTGTATGTGTGTGACAAAGAAATGAGCTGACCACATTACATAGGGGAGACCCACCAACCCTATTGGGTTGTTTACGTTTGAGTTTCAGCCAACGAATGTGATTCCAGAACGAATTATCTTCGTTAGCCGAGGTATCACAGTACTGGATATATACAGCCAGACCACCACCGTATTAACCACACACTGATGTATTTTAATGGACTGTTTTAAGTGTAACTTCAGTAAGCATGAATTAACGCGCTCCCTGATGATGGTGTAACTGTAACACCGAAACACGTTGGAGCTGTTTTAATGTAAATTTTAATATTGTTTTTTAAGACAACTCACTGGTGTATCAGTCAGTGAATAAGTGAAACTATTTTGTGTTGGCTTTGTACTGTCACGCTAAGGAAGGACCGCAGCCTGCAGCTGTCTCAGAACACTGTGCTGAGGAGAATGTATGAACGTAAGAGGAAGAAAATGACAAGATTGGAGAAACTGTTACATATCTTTAACATTTTCCTTGTATTTCATGCGTTAGGCAATTAGCGAGGACAACAGAATGAATTTATGGTCAGTTTACGTATATTATCATCACATATATGTTATGTCCTACATGTTTTGACCCTTTCTGGACCATCATTAGGAACTGCAGCTCCAGCATATGTAAAAAAAAAACTTAGTATCAGTTTAGAAATGTACAGCACAGATAATTGTTAAAACAGGAATAATTGAGTTTTATGTTCTTGTGACCGTGCATCATGGAACGTAGGGTGAAGAGAGATAAACCAGCAAGATGCAACTAATCTGATGTTTAATATCAAACTATAAATAATTAAAATTATTGTAAACAAAACTGTGTTTGGTATGGATATATATAGTTTCAGTGCAGTATACAATTTGCATGCAAACATCTAGTGCATTTCTTCAATCCAGTTGTGTGACAAAATTATTTTATTTTTGTATTATTATTATTATTATTATTACTACTACTACTACTGTTAAAGTTTGTTAGAGATTTAAGCCATCATCATTATTATTATTATTATTATTATTATTACTGTTAAAGTTTGTTAGAGATTTAAGCCATTATTATTATTATTATTATTATTATTTAGGTTTGTTAGAGATTGTAAGCCAGTATTATTATTATTATTATTATTATTATTATTAGTAGTAGTAGTAGTAGTAGTAGTAGTAGTAGTAGTAGTAGTAGTAGCCAGTATTCAGTATATCACAATATGCTGACATACGATCTCTAGTAAAAATATACATAATATTAGTAAATAGAGATAAAAGTTTTATTGTTGTATTGAACAAACTTTTGTTAATAATAATTGAAATACTTCAACAATTTTGACTAATATTCATACAGTATATATTTTAAGTTGCTACTATGTTTATCTATGCATGAGCAGAATTTCCTGATGATGGTACATACAGATGCTTTATATGTCTCTTACATCTGTTTTCTCCCTAACATTGGCCCAGAAATGGCCAAAACATGTAGGGGATAATAAATATGTGAAGCTAGTGGTATATGCGAACTGCCAATATGTTCATTTTGTTCGACTAGTTAAAAAATTGCTACATAATTTGTAGATAGTATTTGTTTGTTTGTTTTTGGTGCAGCAGCCCCCATTGGGCCATGACCTCCTCATTCACGAGGTTTCTAGATCACACGCAATGATGCACCACAGTCGGTATGACTCCTCTGGACGAGTGGTCATTTCATCGCAGAGACCTCTACTTGACAACACACATAACACTCACAACAGGACGAACATCCATGCCCCCGGTGGGATTCGAACCCACAATCTCAGCAGGCAAGCGGCCACAGCCTACACCTTAGACTGCGCAGTCACTGTGACCGGCGTAAATAGTGTTAGGATGATCAAATCAAGGAGGATGACATCAACTGGCCATAAAGCATGCATGAGAGGTAAGAGATGCATTCAAACTTTTGGTCAGAAGATGAGAAGAAATATGCATAAGCATGTGTGGGAAAATCATATTAAAATGGATCCTAAAGAGATAAGATGGCAAGGTGTGAACTGAATTAATTTGGCTGAAGATAGCGACCTGTGGCAGACCCTAGTGAACACTGAAATTAATGTTGGATTTTACAAAACAGCAGGAATTTTTTTGACTGTCTGGGCACCTGTTAGCTTGCAAAGGAGTATTGTGTCTCATGGAGTTAATCACAGTACTATTTCATAAGTGATCCTGCTCTGAGGAATTCAAGGCATTGCCCATTCATCGTGCTGGTGTAGGCAGGTTGCAGGGAATTTCAAACATGAAAACCGTAAATTGATGGCGAGTGGCAAGTAAACTGTTTGAGTATGCAGTGGAGGAAATAATTTGAGCAGTAACTGGATTTGGGCTGAATTTTGTTATTTGTATTGGCAGGGCTGGATTGTGATGACATTTGACGTCCTGTGGAGGGCTTCACTGGATTGGATTGTCAATACTGAAATGCAGTTGTATGTACTGTGTGTACGGTAAAGGGAATCGGGATCATGTAGCACAGTAGGTAGGGTACAAGTTGGACAGCAGAGGGGATTGCATTTTGTTTCCCAGCAGCTGCAAGGAATGTTTCTATGTTATGAAGTGTCCAGAATGGTGTTGGGTTGCACTCAACCTCCTATGTAGGAGGTACAAAGGGGTCTTTTCCCCAGGGTTAATGCGACCTGCGCATGAGCTGACTACTCAACCTCATCTAGTGCTGAGGATAAGAATGTGTTCGCTGCTCTACCTCCATTCCCTCCGTGGGACTTCATGGTGTTCACAGTTCACTTTTCACTTCTAAGGTAACACAGTACATCTCCTTTAACACCAGTCGCTTAGTGCTGCATATGTGTTTAACTACTCTTTATTGTGAGTATGGTAAAGGTGAAGCTATCCCTATACAGGCCTGGACAGGCCCTAAGGGCTCCCAGAATTTCAAGACAATTTGGCACATGAAGATAGTAAGGTTGTCAGCCCTACACACCGGCAACCGTTACTCCCCATATTCCTGGTACTTATTTCTGACAGAGGCTGAGTCAACTTCCGGGCCATAGTTCAGCCAAAAGGATTACATCAATGAAAAAATTTACCACTGCTCATATCAGGAATCAAACCCATGACCTTTCGGCTTGTAGCACAGTGTGCCAGCATGATACAAAGAGAATAAAATGCAATGAGTGGACAAAATGGCGAGTCTTTCTTTTTTATTTTCGCTGTAGACGGGTGGCTGGGTTTTAGAGCGGTAGTCACAAAACTCTGTCATCTCCAGACCAAAACTATTTACAACCTGAAGTCCAGACCATCAAAAAACGTTAATTGTTTCAGACTTTACACATTTGACCAAATTATTATTTGAAGCATCTTATATAATTAGCTGTATCTGATATGTAAATAAATAGCTACATGAATGCGTTCTGCTACCTGGGAGAGGATCATTACGTCTCATGTTAAGTGCAGTCTGCCATGTTTTATGGTAGCACTTATATTAGGAAGTCGATCTTGTTACTAAAATTGCTCCACAAGATAAACAATTTGTAGGTAATTGTAAAGAGTAAACTATTAAGACTTTATGTATAAGCTTTTTGCACTGGGATGTAACTTCCAACTGTCAGAGGGGGGAAGTGGAACTGAAAAAAAGGGACAAGTCAAAATGGTATCCACACCATGTGCTTTGTACCACTGAGAGTTATTTCAGACAAAGATGATCTTCAAGTAGTCATGCAACATGTGCTTCTGGAAATTGATTTTTCACAGATTTGAGTTTTACTAAGCACTGCACCGTGGACAAAAGCAAAGCCTAATTTGGGTATAGTGATAATTGGACTAATACAGGAATTTATTGGATTTTTTCTTTGGATTTGTCTTTCAGTGTGTTGTTGCCATAAAAGGCAGTAATTCTGTTGTAAGTTCTGGTGACTGTTCCTCATTGTTAAAGGGAAATGGGTTTTGGAGCAATCCTATTTCCGTGCTACACACATGGAGGTCGCTGAAACAGTCTTGGCACTGTAAGTTCAAATCACGAATTTTATTTGGAGCAAACTCTGTTGGAAATGGTGATTCATTTTTAAGTTTAAAACTTCGCCAGCTTGGAAAATAAAAAGGATTATTTTTTGCCACAAGTGTTGGATACGCACACACATACACACACGCGCGCATGTACACACATCACATTTAAGTTCACTGTCTCCTGCCAGCCAAGCGATCTAATCTTTCATGTGCTCTTTGAAATCTTCAAGGCAAGTAAATTTCTATAGCCTCTTCCTATTGGTAATTACAGGAAAAGGTCTCTCTTTTTTTCCACGTAAATATCTTGTTTCTTTTTAGAGGACAAAATATCTGATAATACAGGGTGGCGCGGAGCCGACTGACACATTATACAGGGTGGCGCGGAGCCGACTGACACATTATACAAGGTGGCGCGGAGCCGACTGACACATTATACAGGGTGGCGCGGAGCCGACTGACACATAATACAGGGTGGCGCGGAGCCGACTGACACATTTCAAATGGTCATAGATAATATATGGAAACAGGGAAAAATAAGCGAAACCGTCTATAAATACGTCCAAGTATGCTATTTATTACCCACA